>JAAUXU010097496.1_pt1 | contig 110770 bp, 84 predicted proteins | sample 7278151 | NCBI WGS metagenome assembly JAAUXU01 (sample SAMN14350113, study PRJNA611818) | marine sediment metagenome | isolation source: surface marine sediment (1.8m) | place: French Polynesia: Moorea | collected 2018-08 | reverse complement strand
ATGTAAATTTTTCCCTCTTTCTTGCCCCCCTCCCCCCGCCGGCCCAGGCTCCGCTCCCCCCCCCCCCCCTTTCGCAGTCGGACTACACAGGGGTCAAGACGTTGGGAAGTGTGGGAAAATGCCATTTTCCTGCTCCTCCGGTCTGCCCTTTAGCGACCCAAGCATGAATCGGGAGATATAAATATTCATCTGCGGCCGATAAAGAAACCACTGCTATCACGAGCTCCGGGTGCTCTCCTTTCTTCCCCTTTTTCTCCGGACGCTTTATGACCTTTTCGACCGGTGCTCCATACTCCAAGTACGTACTAAACTGTATAAAGCAGCAGCACAAAACCCGGCAGACTTCACACGGGACCTTTTTTAATCTGCTGCCGCCGCGGCCGCCGCAGCCGCCGCAGCCGCCGCAGCCGCCGCAGCCGCCGCAGCCGCAACGAACGGTTGTTAGCCCCGGGGTCTCTCTAGCTGGCGGTAGGTACAATACCTGCAAATGGCTTTGAACTACGAACGAAGAAGGAGGAGGTTCTGAGATGGAATCCAGCATTCCAAGGAGGGCTCGTGAGAGAGAGAGTACGGGGGTCAGAGGGGATGATGATAGCGGCTGCGGCGGCGACTGCGGCGGCGGCTGCGGCAGCGGAGGCGGCGGCGCGCGCTTAACATGCGTGGAAGGCTAATTGCCGAGGGCGAGGATTTCTTTCTCCTGCCTTTCTCCCAAGCGCTGTCTGCTCGCCTGCTTGGGATTGATAAAACTTTTGCCGCTGATGAGTGTTTTCCAGGGGATTTCTTGGTCTCGTCGTCTCGTTCTCCTTTGAGCTCAGCGGGAGATCGCTGATCGAAAGAATAAACGACTCTTCTTCTTCCCCTCCTTCTTCCTTGTCAACCCGGAGCCAGCGCGTTCATTACAACAGAAACCAATTACTCCTCGGACGCGTTTCATTTAAATTCTGATTGTTTGAGCTCATAGATCACTTTCCTATCGCGCAAATGGCTTTTTTCGTTGAGAAGTTTTTAGAGTTCAGTAGCAAAGAAGGAGGCGGAGGAGGGAGCTCTGGTTGCATTTCGTTGACTGGCCACCCTCAAATAAATCACCAAGGGTCTCGCTGGAAAACACGCCAAGTAGCGGGGCCGGACTTGGGCGCAGCCATGAGAACGAGCGTGCTCACAGCAATCGAAGGAGTGGAGAGGCTGTTAACAAAAAACTCAGCCAGCTACGCCTTGACTGCAGAGTGCAGGTCAATTAATGAAGCATCTCAGCACCAAATTTGTAATGGGACCCGCAGTAAGTGCATCATTCATGCACGGACTGCCCCGAGAAGTGCTTGACGCCCAATACCGCCTCGCACGTTAATGACCCGCACAAAGCCACCTCATGCGTGAACTACTACTGCGGCCAGGAAGGAAGAAAAGGGCGAGATGCCTGCTTGTGTTTCGTTGCATCGCCCCCGGGAGAATTGGGGGCTGTTCCCCGTTCCACGCAGAGTTATGGGAATGGAAGGAGGCGAGGCAATCATAATTTTCAGTCATCTGGAAATAGTTGGCATTCCGCCATTTTCTCGCTCCCTCCTTCTCGATCCTTGATGCTTGATCCCAAGAAAGAGGAGGAAAAGGGCAGCAAAAAGATGCTTTGGGGCGCCGGCTGCCGTGGTCGACAGAAAACCTCGGGGCGCAGCTCCTCGGGTCAGGAGGGTCACGAGAAGAGGAGGAGGAGTCCGGAGGGGAGGAATCTTCAATGCATTGATCTTGTCCACAAAAATAAGGAGAAGGATTGAAGACGCTCGCTCTGCCCCGCTGGAGCATCATCCGCCGCCGCCGCCGCCGCCGCCGTCGTCGTCGTCGTCGTCACCGCTGCCGCCGTCACTGCCGTCACCGCCGCCGCCTCCGCTTGTTTCGCCTGCAGGTAAATACCCGACATGCCTTCTTCTTCCTCCTCCTCCTCCTTTTTTGAAGACGCCCAAATGGTCGCTACGAGAGAATTCTACACGGATCATCTCTTTCTCTCCTGAGATGCTTTGTTCCTCTGCTTGTGCGCCGCCGCCTGGATAAGGCACGAGAAAGAATGCGAGCAGAGAGACCTACGTGGAGACCTACGTGTGAGCCGCCTCAATGTGGGACGTACGGACTGGGGTGGACGCTCTATCCCTATAGTATATTATATACATGTATTTTCTTTGGCTCCAGATGCCACTGCTCTCCGGGATGATAAAGCTCTCGAGAGACCAGTTTGTGACATAAGCCAGAACTCCTTAACTGCGCAACAAGTAGTAGAAGTGGCCCTGGTAGCAAGAGCAACTCAGTCGAGCAGAATGGCTTACACGAATGTTGCGCTTCTGGGCTGCGCTCAAACTGCTTGCGCCCAATAATAGTTCCCATGAGAAAAAGTCACCAAACGACGGGGGTGCTGGATATCGTCAAACACATAGATTTATTAACGTTCAAGCTAAAGCTAGACAATCGCAACTGTGGATAATAATATTGATAATGGATCGACGACATAATAGCTTAATAATACGTACAGCCCATATGGCACACAATTGATTGGAGTGCAAGAGAGGGGAATGAAAGTGCGTGATACATCGATGATGATAATGTTGTGGAGTGGGAGAAAGATCACCGGAAGGAAATTAAGTGGAGAACGAAATGCTACTAAGAAATCATCTCTTCATGAGCTCCTCGATGGAGAATCCACTGCCCCTGTGCTCAGCGGGATCGATGATGGACCTGGCCAAGTTCGTCTCGTGGACCATGGCCATGTTGATGTTGTTGGTGTGGTGGTGGTGGTTGTGGTTGTTGCTCGAGCATGTGCGTTTGCTTTCTGACCGTTCAGCAATCTCCAGCAGTTGGCGGGGTTTAATGTCCGTATGGGTCAACAGGTGAGTCTTTAGATTTGACCGCTGGTTAAAGTGCCGCTGGCAGATGGGACAGCGATGTGGAGAGTCCTCCATGTGGAGGATCTTGTGAACTGCCAAAGTTCTTGATTGGCAGAAGCCCTTGCCACACTCAGTGCATTTGAAGGGCTTTTCTTTCGAATGAATGTACCGGTGGTCACGCAAATGATCTTGTCTCCTGAAGGCTTTGCCACAGATATCACAGTTGTATGGCCTCTCATCGGTGTGGGTGCGCTCATGAATGAGAAGGTTGTATGACTTGGTGAATTCCCTGTTGCAGTACTTGCAGATGAACCTCTTCTTGGGCCTGGATGCTCTTCCAGGACCTCTCAGCAGGCGAGGATCATAAGTTGTCGGGTAGGATGGCGGAATTCCTGAGGCTGCCGCATTCGCTGCTGCTGCTCCTAGCCAGTGACGCATAAGGAGTGGAAGACCGGCCGCGGCCGCAGCCGCGGCGTAGCTGGGAGGCAGTCCCATCCGCGGCAGCATGTGCGCCGCCATCCCTGGGAACGCAGAACCACTTGCCGTCGGAATAGTTGCCTGCGAAGTCGTCGTTGACGTCAACGGAGACGACGATGACGCCACAGGTGAGGTCAGAGGAGAAGGCGGGGAAGTCTTGTTGGAGTTGTCAGGATTGGCGGCCTCCGCAGTCGCGGCGCTAGAGGCCAGACGCGAAAAGTCAAACTTGCCTTCACCTTGCGGACTCTTCTGATTTTGTGGAGGACTCTTTGGCGGTGACGACCGTGACGGCTTGATCACTTGTGAGAAGGCCGAGCGTTGCGGCGGCTCTTCTCCAGGAGGAGCCGCGGCGGCTGCGGCGCGGTTGAACAGATGACCAAAGTGTCCCAGTCGTATGTGAGGCGACGATGCGGCCAACATGTTGTATTGCGGGAGAAGCATTGCAGCTGCGGCGGCGGTGGCCGGATGGATCAGGCTGTTTGCGGCGGCGGCAGCGGCAGCGGCGACGGCTGGTGAAGCAGCAGAGACGGAGGCGGCAGGGGCGGTCGTCGAGACGGCCTTGTCCATGAAGTCAAAGTGAGATGAGGCGGCGGCTTCTTCAGGCGTTCGCGGTGGAGTCAACAGACCATCGCTTTCGGCTGGAGGGAGAAGTTGGACTTAGTCTCAAGTATCAGAGTTAGCTGTGAGGCTCTTGTCACTTACCCTTGACTGGTGCTCGGCCGATGTCTGAGACCGGAGCTCTATGGGGAGATGTCGCACCAATAACGTCCATGGGCCTACTGTGGGTGTAGAGGAGGATGCTCGGTAGGTAGGGGGAGTAGCTAACGGGAGGGAGCCCAATGGGAATCTGCTGCTGCCACTTTCCCAGACAATCTGCCTCTGTGCACTACTGCTCGATATTGCAATAAAGCACGCCGCCGCCGTCGTCGCTCCTTTACCGCCGCCCACGTCAGAGAGAGAGCGCTCGTCTCCGTCGGCCTGCTTGCAAGTCTACTGCCTGCCGTTCGCTGGCTGCTACCCCCGCGGTTCCCGTTGCTCCTGCTCTGTCAGGTAGCCGGGCTACCACCGTGCTCCCGCCGTTGGGAGAAAAGAGGGAGAGCGCGGTCGACGACGACGACGACGACGACGGCGGCGGCGGTGGCGCAACGTCGTGGTCGCCGTCGCCGTCGTCGCCACCGTCGCCGTCGTCGCCGCCATCGTCGCCGTCGCCGCCGCCGGCAGCGCATTGGCCGCCCTCCCAATGGGAGACCGGGCTTCTTGCTGCTCCTACTCCTGCTCCTCCTCTCCGGTGAGGGCCCCGCTGCCGCTGCCGCCGCCGTCGGTTTCTTGGTGCTACTGCGGCTTCTTCCTCACGTACCAACCCACGTACGTAACAGGTCCATGAGCTTGCTAGAGGGAAAAACCACTCGAACATGTACGAGACTTTTTCCGATGAAGCGTGCCAGAGAAATAAGGATCTGCATGCGTACGGAAAAAAGTGGATAGGCGAGCTTAGGTATGGGTGAAAAGACCATAGATTCTCATCATCCCACGTGTGTAAATGCCACTTGAGGATGCGGTTGCAAGCTGCAGAGATGCATTTCATTAGTGGCTGCGTACGAATGAATGGAGAAAAATGCTGCCAGAAATGTCAGGGGTAAAATGTAGTCAGCCCTATCAACATACGTTTTATGTGACGCTGAAGGAAACCTGTACTCTGGCCAGCGCTATAGTAGTCACCAGTTCGTTCAGTGATCTGCGATTGTACAATAACTTCGTAAATGACGCCCAACTCTTTCTGCCACGCCAGAGTAGAGATCTTTCTCTGTGCAGTTGACTTGCGCAAAAAAATTATAATAAATGAACAATGTTTCAGATAAGCGCGCTTGGCCGTGAGGAGGCGATCGTTTTTACTCTGATATAATGATATCGATACGTACGTGTGATGCATGTTACACCGTCAATTTTCCTTCTCACTTAAATCGCCCAAATTGCCCATTTATATCAATTCGCGAACCTAACCTAAGTACATAGAAGTCATGCTAATTTCATATCTCAAGAACTACACCGAGCCACTCGACCGATGCTGAACTGATTCGCTTAACAAGTGGGCAATTGAGGATTTCTAACTAAGTGGGTAGTCTAAGATCAGTCAGCTACACCAGAAATTGCCCAGGTCGATCATGATTTAACAGGGATCTCAAATTGACGGTAACACATGCATGCATGCTGTTCAGGCACCTACGAGCACGTATTCATGTGCACGTTACAGTATGCATATGCGGAGTTGCACTGCACATGTGTGCATGCCATGAGCGTGCTTATAAATACCTCAAAGCCCTCTTCTGCGCAGGAGGAAGGGTTACATACTGAATTTGTATGCAGGCATGTTTATTGAGGATAGCGATGACTCCGACACTGCTCTTTGAATCTTCTGACTTCCACTGACGGCTCCAACATTCTCACCGAGCATCTACCAACATCAGACGCGTCCAACTTGGGCTCACCCTGATGCCTCATTTCACCCTACAGCAATCTTGCTTCAGTTCAAGTGCCAAATGCACTATGCACATCTCCGCCCCACATCTGCACTTCTCGCCGTCCGACTCACGCAACTTCCACTCGGCCGGAGCGTCCACGGACCACTTTGAAGTGAGACGCTTGACCGTGGCTGCGCCCTGAGCGACGCCAAGGCGACGTTATGATTATAGGCCCTGTACATCATAAAGGTCTTCAAAGGTATCTTCATTTCTCTAATGCCATTCTTAAGAGGAAGTGCCTCAAAACATGAAACCGAGAAATGTTAATCAGCGTTTATCATGTATTGGTTGTTCTTTTTTCCGGCCAAATGACGCTTTTTATACAACTGTAGAAGTGAAAATTGCATCACGCCTCTGCAGTTCGACAGAATCTACAGTGGATGTCAAAAGTTTGCGTATATATCTCAGGCAGAGCCTTCAGTTATGTTTTTTGCTCAAGTGGTCAGTTGTGCCCAAACCAACGCCGTAGCATCAGCGGACAAAGTATGGACTGCTCGTAGTGATAAGGTAATACTGAAAAATTGCACCCGCAAAAAGTATTACTCCCTGTGACGCACGCATAGGCCATTGATCAGATTTAAACCACCTTGAATGAAGTTTCTTTTTTCTCCCAGCCATATGCAAACTTTTGACCTGAACTGTATGGATCTATTGACTCAGAGTTTCATATTACGTTTGCAGATCTGAACGTACCATTTTTCCTACTTCAGATGGTTTTGATGTAGTTGTAACCATCAAATGATTACGTACATGTAATAAACTTCGACAGAGTTTGAAGGCATATATTGCAGTGCAAGGACAGGGTGTTCCAAAAGTCAGGTCAGGAATTTTAACTGATAATATATCTGGGAAATTAACTAATATATCTGGGAAACTATTGTACCCAGAAACATACTTTTAGTCTCATAGGAAAGAGGACATCTACTAGATTCTTCTCATAGCTCATTGCATTTCTGAAGATTACAAATCAGACGGAGAAGTCAAAACAGATTGCTACCTGAGAGCACTTTTCTCTGCAAATATGAGGGAAAACAGCAAAATTTTTGTTCAGACCCCTCTGTTGGGAGGGGGGGGGACAAAGTACCCCCCTCAAAGTCGGTTCACTCGACACACAAACCGGTGTTCAAGATCCGCGAATGGAGAAATTGCAGCAGTTTCCCACACAAAAGTCATAAGGGAAAATTGTGTTTGTGAAACATGGCAGCAATCCACTTTGGCCTGATTTATGATTTTCGTGAGTTGTGAGAAGAAGCTTGTAAATGTCCCCTTCAAATGAGACCGTTTCCAGGTGCTATAGTTTCCAAGACGTATTAATTAAAATATCATGCCAGACTTTTGGAACTGTACTTGATATGTCACGGAATTGTTATTAGGCTTAAATTCAAGCCATCCCTATTGCACTCGATCGTTGGCACGAACTCGTTTCACCTCTACAGCACATTATAGGGACATCATGAATAGACGCACGCATGATGTCCCCATAACGCACGTACCTGATGTCAAGGTGTGCCGCCCCGAGGCAATGGGCAAAGTCTTCTTATCTGAGATTGAGTTAATGGAGCTACTGCAGATTGTTCAATGAATATCCTAAACAAGCCGCAAGCCGATTGTGTAATTAATGATTCATTTGACTTTTGATCTCGCCGTCGGCACTGATGAAACGAGCGAGTGAATAAAAATGTTGTTTACTAAGACGGCGGCAATCTTGAGTGATTTCTGAAGGAAATCATCACCGCTACCGAATGTCGGTCACATCAAAAGCTCGCTCGCCCGAAAAGAACTGTTTGCCCCAACCCCTGGCCCAAAAACGAACTCTGAGCAGTTTTGTGTGTTCCATCAAGTTCTTCAAAGGAGGAAAACGAGCTGTGTGGGTTTCCGGGTATGAGAGAGATGAGAAATAAATGACATTAGGGCGCTTCTTTGATGCCGCGCACGATCTCTTTTCCGCCCAACTTTTCCCCCGACTCCACGGAAAAGCAATATCGACTTTCTTTTGAAGATAAACTCGGTTTTCCGGCGCTTCCCCGCGGCGTTCGACACAAATTGTCTCCCCATTGGCGCACACATGGCGAAGCAAAGCATCTTGGCGATAATTTACAACAACCGCCTCGACCGTGCGAGGGACACGCACTGCACATGCACGTGCTGCGCCCTGCGCACCGGGTGGAATCGTGCGTCACAATTGTACATGGACGCGCGTCATTGCCCGCGTGCGTGCGGTGTCAAGTGTGATCTGATCGCTGCTACGTCACACTGACGCAGAGCGAAAACATCCTCAGCATTTTGTTCACTTCCTCAGTCAGTCTTGCTGGGCTGGTCACTTTGTTTGGACAACTATGGCAACTCATGAGCTTCTGGAGGAGAGGTGAACATCTGTGAACATCAGGCCTGGGCTTGGTTTCCCCCCCAAAGCTTGGAGCTGCAGTGGCAGGATCTGGGGGGCGACAGAAAAAGGTCATGCATGCCCTGAGCTCCCTGACTCCGGTGTCCAGGGACGCTGCAAAAGGACACGTGCGACGCATTTCAGTAATTCGCAGCAGGGTAAAAGTTGTCACGTCGCTTGCCCGTTAGGCACATGAACACACACAAGTGCCAGAGCCCGAGATCAATTTCAGTATTTGCCTAAGTCGCTTTATGACCGTGCGCAAATGAGCAAACGAGGCTACGACGGAGAGGGTCGTAAAGACCCTCACACACGTCTATGCGCACACACGCGCGCTCTCTGGGAGTAGATTAGAGGAGCTAAGCATTGATGCCGCCATGTCCATACGTGCATGCACGCCACGTACTATCTGTGTGTCCCTCTAGTCACACAAACCGTAAACCCTGTGCAAGCAGGCTGGAGAACGAAAATAACACATCAATGCACACACAGAGAACTCGGACGACCGAGTGAGCAAGCCAGCCAGCGAGCAGGCGAGCTTGCATTCTTTAGCCAGCCGGCGGCAAACTGTTTCATGGAGGGAACATCAGATTCTACATTACTACTACAACGACGTACGAGGCTTCATCATCATCATCAGGGGAGAGCGCGAGAGGAGCGAGAGCGAGATGGAGGACGCTATGAATAGGATTGGAATGTGCGTTTTTCTTGCCTCCTGGTCTTGCCTAGGTACGAGCGAGCCCTGTGGGGCTTGGCTGGCCCGCCCCATTGTCTGCTACCCGAGTTGCACGGTAGCAGCAGAAAACCCATTTTTAAGTCGTCCGCCCCTTCTCTCTCTCCCTGCCTGCCTTAGGCAAAGGAATGCCTGTCTGCTGGCCCCCGCACACCTGCTGCTGTGGCGGCTGCTACCAGTATAGGTACCACATGCCCTCGTCCGCGCTCTCGAAAAACGGCTACTGGTTGCGGCTACCGTCTCTAGCCCTGGCAAAGCCGAGAAGAGCGGGCGAGCGCAGTAGCACGCAATATAACCCCAACATCATGCTACTGGTCTCTGTCTGCTTCCCGGCCTCATCTCAGGAACACACTTGTTGGAACGTCCGGCGGAGTAGCTGAGCTTTGTGCGGCATTAACGAATTATTAAACCACGTTAGTGTCATCGGAGGAGACACCACGAGGCTGATGGTGTGAGACGAGCAAGGTAAGGCTGAGACATCCTCGCGAGACACACGTACGTGCACTCGACCTTCTGGTATGTTAGTTATGTGTGGTAACATTGGAAATGCTCACTTGGCAACAAGTGCACGTGCACTGACGTGTGTGTAGCATGCAGTGTCCAACTGTTGTAACTTAGTCACATGTATGAAAGCATAGTTGGAACACATGTATGTATATCTCTCCCCAGTCCCTCCCTTGTGTGTATGTGTGCGTGCGTGCGTGCGTGCGTGCGTGAGTGCCAAGGTAGCCATGTTGAATTCCTGAGCACAGGTCAAAACCAGTTCTCTCTCCACTCAGCTGGCCACTGTGCGGCGCACTCACTCACTCTCCTACTCACCCCTTGTATGTGTGTGTGTGTGTGTGCGCGCGCATGTGTGTGCGCTGGTGTGCGTGTACGCGCGCAGGCAAATCTCGTGCTTGTGCGTGTGTGTGAGATGCTGAAGAAAGAGCCTCACCCAAAGCCTTGGTCGTTCACTCTTTCCTTCTTTTTCTTCCAGCAGCAGCAAGATATGTTACCCAACATGCAGCAGCAGCGGCGAACCCCTCCCCAGGCATCCACTACTAGCACCACCACCACCACGACTACTTGGGGCGAGGGCTCCAGCTCCAGAGACGACGTAGCACTAATAGAGGGTGATGTACCACAGATGGGGCAATTTCAACAGCAGCAGCAGCCCAGAAAAGGCCTGGGCTTCTTCGCGCAGTCCTCTGCTTTCCAGCCAGTTATTCCCTCCAACTACGTCCGTCCCAACGCTGACTCCGTAGATGGGGATAACGTCGGAGGAGACGAGGTCGAGGCGAGTCTCCCTGCGCAACTCAATTCTAAGCTCTTCCAATCAGCTCCGAGGGCGTCGCGGCCAAGAAAGCAGTTTATTTGCAAATTTTGCAACAGAGAATTCACAAAGTCATACAATCTGCTCATTCATGAGCGCACTCACACAGATGAGCGTCCGTATTCTTGTGATATCTGCGGGAAGGCCTTCAGGCGGCAGGATCACCTCAGAGACCATCGCTACATTCACTCCAAAGAGAAGCCTTTTAAATGCACAGAGTGTGGCAAGGGCTTTTGTCAATCACGCACACTGGCTGTGCACAAGATTCTTCATATGGAGGAGTCGCCACACAAGTGCCCAATATGCCTTCGTAGCTTCAACCAAAGGTCAAACCTGAAGACGCATCTCCTCACTCATACTGATCACAAGCCATACGAGTGCAACCAGTGCCGCAAAGTGTTCCGCCGCAACTGTGATCTCCGCCGCCACAAGCTGACGCACAGTGTGTGTGACCTCATGCCTCCGGTTATGGCTACCACCAGCAATCACTTGAATTCCTCTGGCAACGGCGAGGAGAGCTCCGGCGACTCGGATGTCGACGTCACCACTGTGGGTGACGACTCAAAGTTCTCTTTCTTGCCCGGCTTCTCTGTGAGGGATTCTGTCTCAGCTTCCTCGTCGTCAGCAGCAAATGGAGGAGGCAGCAGACAGAAGAGGACACTGTCTGACTACTTGAGAATGGACAAGGCCAAAGAGGCCAGGAAGATCTCACACGGCTTTACAATCGATGAAATTATGCGCCGGTAACTTTAAGACGGAAATACATAATAATATATCTTGTTACATACAATACCTCGACTCCTCTTCTATCATGCACCGCGTACTCGTAGGCGTTAATGGACAGTACACGCCGTACAGCAGTAGTAGGATATAAGAAATTTTGAAAAGTTAGGACCGGCTAGTGTTAGGTACAATCATCTGTAAACAAAAAGTTAAGAAGCCGTCTTCGTACCGTGGACATAGAAGTAGAAAGGAAAATGTCTTAAACCAAGTCGTAAGGCAGAAAAGTTGAGGTAGCAGTCAAGGTCGCCCGCATGCTTCAGGCCAGCTTCTTTGCACACAGCCAGGAAGAAGTCGTCCCCGTGGTCGTGGGACTCCTTCCATGTTGCGTACGCGATGAGGGACAAGTGAACAAGTGTAAGCTACTGTAACAGTTCAACGCCGTCCCTCTGCCAATACGACTGGAGGATTTTAGCCGAAATGCGCAAGGATTTTAAGCAAGACCTTTAGCCTCCGCAGTAAAACGCGCAATATTTTTGCACGTACAGATTTGCATGTTTATGATCCCTTTTATGAATGTTTTTGTATGCTTTTGACCTTTTCTGACATGGTAGGACGCAGATTTTGCCACATGAGAAGAATTTGTCTTAAATCAAAGCGATCTCCATTGTGGATAGAAACAACTCTACCTGACTGCCGAGTAGGGCTAGTGTCAAAATTCTGCATATACCCGAGGGAAAAAAATCCCTCTTTGTCTCCTGCTGTAATGTTTAGTTGCGCCCCAAGTAAAGGCATTCGTATTTTGGTAATTTTTATCCACGAGTAACAATGAACAAAGTTTGCCTCTTTCTCCCAACCGTGTGCAAACTTTTGCCCCCAAGTGCTCTACGTGCCAAGAAGAGCCGGATTCTCAAACGTGCCTGTGGGGTCCAAAGAGATTCGCTATCTTGTGCATCCTCACCTACAATTTCGCCCCTCAATATCACTTTGGCATTATCAACGCGGTGCTGGAACAGACTCCACTTCCACGCATGCGCGCACTCACCACGTCATCGTACAGTGAAACGTTCTGGGACTCGATTGCCACGAGCATTTTCGTCTGTGTAACGTCGGTACGAACAATCTGGCCGTTGTTCGCTCTGCACCGCACGTAACAGCGACTAGACCAAAGAAAAGCGTGGCGGACGGTCCAGCCATAGAGCGGTGACAAAGGACGATAAAAGGTCGCCAAAGTTATCCTTTTTTGTCATCCCACACAGACTGCGGCATTCTTGTTGACCGTCGCAGTCAAAAGATTTCTGATTAGGTGCCCTCTTGACAAGGTCCGCCGCCGCATTGTGAGAAATTAGGAGCGTAATTCACAAACTCATTGTGAGTCAAAAAAGATCTGAGAGACTTGCTCAAAAGACTTCTCCATTGTAGCGGAGTTATTTCTATCCTTTCTCTGGCCCTTTTGATCGACCGCCGCCCCCGCAAACATAGCAATAGAGCAGCAGTCATCACAGTTGGTGGCACAAGCTACCATTGTCAGGGGGTGTCCAAAAGAGAGTCTGTTTTTTGGAGGTAGCTCCACAAAAGAAGTAGCGTCTCGCCCGCGCCCGCGCCATCGCCATCGACATCGACTCCTTCGCTCGCTCGCTCGCTCGCGCCCGCGGGAGGCCTCTCGGGTAGTGCGGTAGTCTTGGACGAGAAGTACACGAACCCCGTACAACCGCTGCGATAATTGGCATTCTCCCGGACCCGACTCTCCTGCGCGCGCACTGTCATTAAACCGTCAGCGATTTAATGAACCGACTTCTGCGACGCAAACACCGATTGGAATTTTCGTCCTCCTCGATCTCCCTCCCGCTGGTCTTGGCGGGCTCCCTCTCACCCACGGCCGAAGGCGGTGGGAAAAGGAGTCGAAAAAACGCAAATGTCGAAAAGTCGCCGTGGCGGCTGCGGCGGCAGCAGGAATAGTAAACTCTTCTTCCTCTGGGGGATCTCCTGATGAACCACAGAAAATCGTTGGACAGAAATGTGAAGGAATTCTGTGGCTGTTGGTCTCCCACCCAACAGGCCACTGCCGAGTCAAATTCAAGAGGTTGCACGGCTGTCATGCAACTTGCATGGGATGCACGAGAGCGGCCAGATTAACTTTCTCTCTGTGGTATCGGGGGGCGAAGCAAAGTCATCCAGAAAGTCTGGCACGAAGGCCAGCCTTGGCCTCCGAGTTGGGCCTGTGCGCTCTGGCCTTTTTTGGTCTGGTTATTCTTGCTCGTCTTGAAGTCGAAGTATTCCATAGTTGGACGTTGGAACGAGCATCGTAACAAAATCGTTGACTTTTTTACCACCATGAGACTCTCGTTGGTGCTGCGTGAGTCACAGGCAATGCAGAATTGCTTAAAGTGACGCCGAGCAACTGATCATGATGCTACTTTAGCGTGGGTGTAACAGAATCGGACTCGTCACTACATCTGCGAGCTGAAACAACCAGTTACGTTGCATGTTGTGTAATGGGATCTTCTGAAAGGCACGTGAGGTCAAAATGTCGCAAATTCGTGCATAAATGTGGAAAAGCCTTTTTGTTTTCTGCTCTAACGCTCAGTTATGAAGTCGATGCTGCAGCGTGAGAGGACAACTTTCTCAGCATTCCCCTAGCATACTAAAGTTTGTTTGTTAGGTTACTCCTACGAGTAGAGATCCGCTAAACAACAAACGCTGCAGCTACGACTTTATGATGATCCACAAGTTGGGTACAGTGGCGCAGATCTCACAAAAAGTCAATTGAACCTGGATAGATGTGATCCTAAAGTTTCTCCACCGGCTGACGTGGCTGCCGCTCTTACTACTGCTGAAAAATGGCTAAGGCTCGTAGGTGCACTTGCACATACACGTGCAGTATGTGGGCAAATGGTGGACAATGAATCATGGCCAAATATGATTAAACGTTAGATATTTTCTTGAGGATGTGACCCAAGGTTGCATAATTTGTCACAATTGGGCTATGGAATTGCTCATCTTGTTGCTTGCAAGGCATCAGTACTTTATTAACATCCCATCGATATGTTTCTGTTTGTTTCCCTTGCAGTGAGGAACGAGTGAAGCTGTGATTTAGGCAATCGAAAAACTCATTAAGTGCTTCTTGCTACTTGGGCTTATTAATGAAAGGAGTATGTAACTTGCTGTCTATCTGACATGTACATTGGACATTTTTTAGAGGCCTTTTTGTACCTTACACAAAACGACTGATTGCTATGAGATACAACTCGTGTGCCCGCCATTTACTGTTGGACCAAAATCTGTATCTCAACGTCTTAAGTATTTAACATTGCAGGCTGCAGAGCAGCAAGTTGGCATCCCTGAAGTACCTGTAATTCAGGGTTAGCTAGCGGCTCTTCTGTGCCATCTATATACGAAAGTAGAATGTCTGTTTGTTCGTTTGGTGTGTTCAAATTGGGGACCCGGAGGACCCCAACTTGGGCAGTCCTTTGACGTGGGTCAGGTCATAATGGAGTTAGAGGTGACTTTGAGGCGGTTTTGAGGCCAAAATTGAGGTCAAAAGTTCTATGCAGACGGGGGGAGAGATTACAAGGAGTGAGCCGGGCTGGGCTCAGGTCTGGGCAAATGTGGTGAGCTATGCTGCAGCTGCGCTTGGCCCGACCAGTGGACATAGGGCCCATTGCTATCACCACAGTGAGAGCGGGGAGAGAGGTAGGTAGGTAGGAACTTCCGTATCATCCACTTCCAACAGAAAAAGAAGCTTACAGGGCGCAGAGCACCTGGAGTGCATAGATAGCACGGAGCACATGGATGATGGTGTCGTGTGCACGGACAGCAAAGAGTGCATAGATGGCACGGAGAGCCTGGACGGTGCAGAGCATTCAGACGGTATGGAGCACATGGATGGCGCAGAGTGCGTGGGCAACACAGAGCACAGAGATGGCATGGAGCACACGGACAGTGAGGAGCATGTTGATGGTACTGAGCACGAAGATGGCACCTCAAAATCAATCTAGATTCATCATTCAATCAAGATCGCGATCGGCCAGATGCACTACAACTCAAGAGAGCTGTGACTTTTTGCCGGGTTGTATATTTTCAAACAGGTGAATATGGTACTGAAGACCCTGAGATTGGTGCTGACATGTGATGCTCTGGTAACCACACATGTTAAGCATTCCCACACCACCTGCCTCGACGTGAAGGTACAGCAGAACGTGTGACTCCGACAATGAGGTACTCAGGTAGATGCTTTTCTGCAAATGAAAACCAACGTACCTTTCATTAGTAAATGTCTGGGTAAGAAAGTCAGTTGTTGCCAGTACATAAATCACTACAGTGGGAAATGAGTTATAGACACATTTTGGTCCAACGGTGAACATAATTAAAGACTTAACAAAGCAGACCGGCACTCGCCTCAAGGTTCAGCTCAGGCAGCTCATTGGTTGACTTTTGCATTGGCCTTTGGGAGTCATAGCTGGTGAAGGCTTCTCCAACAGCTGTCTGCTCGCCAGACAGGAGTAATGACTCCCCCGTTGCCTCGTGGAAGATAAATGCAACCTGCAGCTCGAAGAGCTCTCCAGATGTGGAAAGGTAGTCAAGATTCGATGTTGTCGTCGGCCAGAGGTAAAATTATGGCAACTTCGTGTCCCTTCGTAAATTTGGATCTTATACAAATGAGTCAGTTGAGCATGAGTCAAAGCAAGAAATATCCTAACTCTGAGATTCGTAACTTTGAGTCCCGACCGTCCTTTGACGGTCGGGAGTGCATGCGTAAATGTCCACCAAAAAGTTGTAAAATGCATCTGAAACAAATGCAGCCCTTCAATGCACTTGCTCTGAACCAACACCACTGTTCTTTTTTGCTATCTTGTTGAAGATTCCCCTAACGTATACAACGGCCGTCGCACGTACTAAGTTGGCAATACATTTGCCAATACAATGTATTTATGGAAAAAGATCGTTGAGTTAGCCTCGTTGCTTCCTCGACTCTTAGCAAATCTGCTGCTGTTTTTCAGTACAGCGGGACTGACGAGACTGTCAAGAATGACTTACTTCGTACTCTAGCAGGTGAACATTCTGAACTTGTCCAAGCATTAAGTTGTCATCGGTTTACTATGTATCAAGACTCTTCTTCTAACTTTTAACTTTAGCATTTTTCGTACATTACTCATCCTTTGGTAGACAATTCTAAACCAACCCGCAGCGGACGACGCTTCAGCGAAGACTGGAAAAACAGAGGTTGCGCGGAGAAATGCTGGATGTTCCGGTCACATCTCGACATAAGTATGTACAACCAGTGACTTGCAGAAGTGAGCGTAGCCCAGCTCCATGGTGGGAAATCGAGCGTATGTAGTATTTTTTATTTAAACCCCTGAGCATAATTTTGTCCAACCGTGAGGTAAGTAACTACTGAGGCCACAAAGGCGGCAACGAAGGTTTGTGTAGCTCTAGTGCCTAAAACTTTCCATGTTTTTGAATTCCAGCCATTTTTACCAGTTTCACCTTTTGCGGCGCACACTTGCATACGTGAACAGATATTTTGCCAGACCTTTTATACGCAAGTCATCACGTCTCACCCTCGATTTCTGCTAATTTGCTGGAGGGACGCGCACTTCTGCACTGCCGCCGTGCACAGAGTACGTGCAGTGGCACAGATGTGCTCGACTCTTACGTGATGCATCAACTGCGCGCCAGTCGTTTAGGCATGGGGCCGGAAAAAGAACAGCAAGCACTTGCAAGATACAGAGCTCTGTCAACGAAGGATCAAAGGAGCGTCCACACACGTTTTCTTCTTCTGTTCGCATCCCCTCAGTACTTGCGTTTGTGCGTGGGGACCGCACTGGGGTACTTACAAAATCAGAGCTTGTCTACACTTTTGGGGAGCAGCGGCATAAAACAGATTAGATTGATTGCCATTACTTCTAGCAACGAGGCCCATTTCGGGGAAAATGGGCGCTCCGGCAGCACATTTGAAGGACCGTCGAGGAGAAAATGATTTTGCTGCTCGCTCAACACTATTTTCTTTGCTCAGCCCCCCCCCCCCCCAGCTACTACACACGCGCGGTAGTCGAATGTAGTGTACTAGCAGCATCCCCTGCTATACCCCCCCCCCCCTCAGTTCTTGATGTTCGGGAGAGAGAGGATGCCCATAGGCAATAACAATTCCGAGCTCCCCCCTTTCCACCATGCTTGAACGAAGGGGGGAGAGAAGGATATAAAAAAGAGAAGAGTAGTAATTGCCAAAGTAAAGAAAGAGGAAGGAACCTGACCCAACGAGAAAGCGCGCAAATATTGGAGAGGAGCAAAGGAGGAAGAGCGCGAGCAGTTTGGAAACTGCGGAATATAACGTCGGTTCTTTCCTGCGCGCTTGCTCCTCTCATCGAGGATAGCTTTCATGAGTCTTTCTGCCTGCCAAGAATGGGGCAAGAAGACTCAGTCTTCTTCTTCTTCTGTCTTGGCACCATCAGCTTTCTTTCTCACCATGGGTCTTTCTCTGTGCATCCTGCTGCCTCACTCGGTCCCTTTCCCAGCTGCTATTGCCGCCGCTGCTGCTTGCCAACCCCAACCACGTCAGACACTGCTTGTGCGTGTACGCGTGCGTGCCCGTGTGTGCGTGTGTGTGTGTGCGGGTGGAGTGAGACGTCTACTCTCTTCGATCGAATCTCGGCAAATTTACAGCCTCCCGCTCTTCCCCCTGTGAGACGTTGGTGCCGCCGCCTCCGCCTTGGCGTCCGCCTTGGCGTCCGCCTCCGCCCTCTTGCTTTTCCCTGTTCGGATTCCTTTGTCCCGGCGCTTGAATGGAACGAACGAGGGGGGAGAAGATTGGAGACGACGACAACGATGAAGAAGAAGTACCCAAGTCCCAGTACGACGTAGCAGAATCAATGGATAGTCAATGGACCTTTTCATGGAAAGAGGCTGTGAGAGGGAAGCGGTTAACGATACGAGGGGGACCGAGCGAGCAACTATGAAAGTAGCTCCTCCGCAGTACAGTGTACAGTCATAGCGATCCTCGTTCGTTCGCTCCCTGACTCTCTCGTTCGCTCGCTCAAAGACCTCCTTCCATTCTTCACGACTTGCCTCTTTTGCCGCGTTCCATCTCCTGTTCTCCTTTGCCTCGGGGCAAGCAATGTTGTACACTACGTACGAGAAGTCGAAGTACAGTGGCAGAACAGCGATGTAGGACAAGCGTGCGTACGAACACCAGGAGAGAAGCAGAGAGAGAGAGAGGCATTGGGCCATTTCTTTTCCCCTTAAGCCTGCTCCCTTCCATTGGTCTTTTGGGGGCACCATCATCGCTCGCTTACGTTGTACGCACACGCGGCGCCCGGGAAAGAGAGAGAGAGAGAGAGAGAGAGAGAGAGGGCATGAAAGCGCGCGCGCGCACACGCGGACGCACACGCAGGCACACGCACGCACTCGACATCACCACTGTCACTCAGCGGATAGCCCTCGAGCGCACCACAACAGCGACCACCACCAAATCTTCAACCACCCACTCACCACCCCTCTTCTTTTCCCCCTCATTTCACCTCATCCCAAGCTTTTTCTTCAGTCCGAACATGTCCCTTGTTGACCCAAGATGAAGAGGAGACCAACGCCTCTGCTCCTGGCGGCGGTGGGATGCCTCTCGGCCGCTCTGGTGTACGTCAACAGTCTGGACGGGCAATTTGTGCATGACGACATCCCCGCCGTCGCCAAGAACCCGGACGTCACGGGCAAGAATGCCTGGCACCGTATTCTCACCGACGACTTCTGGGGACTTCCCATGGATCACGATCTTTCGCACAAGTCCTACAGGCCCATAACCACATTCATATTCAGGTAAGGAAGACCTCTGTAATACAGACGGAACTTTTTATCAACAGTCACACTCGCGTGCAAGGATAGTCACTAATGTTCTGATGACTCCCCATTAGTTTCATTCATTATGGCGTTTTTGCCCCCTCATACGCTTTGACAGTGTCGTGTGGTGAAGACTAATGACTAGATGTGGAGAAACATGAGATAATCACATATTTCTTCCCGTCTAAAATGGCAACTTAAGCAAAAAAAAAGTCGCAGAAAAAGATGTTTCAGCGAAAAATAAGTGACACTTCCATATTTCAATCATACGACCCACGACGAATTTTATTCCCATATGAATGCGAAATGGCTTAAGCTTAAGGGAGGAAAATATCAAAGAAAAAACTCATGTCTTCTCGTGAGTTCTAACTGTTAAAGATATTAAGAAGAGAGAGAAGGAAACGGTGCTTGCTTTGCCTCAGCTCAATTCATGACTTACGAAGGTACATGTACGGGAGCACCTACTACCAGTTCATTTCATGCCAGTTCGTTTTAGATGTTTCGCTTCGGTTATTTGGTTTCTGGACATTTGGTTTCTAGGGGATATTAGGTTTCCAGTCATTGAGTTGCAGTCAGAAACTGGAAATGGAACATCCAGCAACCACATGTTTCATCCTGAAACATGCTGTCCCATGTCCCACGTACCTGTGTGAGTGGAACAGGTCTAATTTTTCCCGGTTTTTCTGGAAAAAGTTCAGCAAAGTTTGAATTATTAAGACTTAAGAAATGTCACGTTCCTAGCACCACTTAAGCAAAAAAGGTTAATGTTTTCCGACGTCCAGAGAAGGCTCAGCAGAGTTTTGTCATATCAATACGAGTATGATGACCCTATAAAGTGCGACGTGCTTTCGACTACGCCTCGTACGCAGTTCTAACACTCACTGTTTCTTGGTTGACAGGTTCAACTACCAGCTTTGTGACGGCAGCAGTGCTTGCTTTCACCTGACCAACTTTGCCCTCCACATTGTTGTAACCCTCCTGCTCTCAATACTCTGTATCCACCTCGAATCTTTCAATTCTCTTGCACCGTTGCTCTTCGCTCTACATCCCCTACATACTGAGGCGGTAAGTTATGCTCACTCTATTTCTCGTCACTCTTATCTCGTGACATCTCATGTCTTAGGTGTCTGGCATTGTGGGCTGCGCCGATGTTCTAGCAAGTGTCTTCTTCTTGGCTTCCTTCCTCTCTTGCTTAAAGTAAGTAGAAGAGATGAGTGCATTCCAGGGAATGCTCTGCATGTCTCTCTCTCTCTCTCTCTTTCTTCTACAGGGATATCCAATCGCACGGTTGCCACAGCAAATGGCTATGGCTGAGTATTGGGTGTGGCGCCTTAGCTCTCTTCAGCAAAGAGATCGGCATCATGGCCATTCTCATCAATATCTGCTTCAAATGCATCCTGCTGGGGATTAAGAGAAAGCCAACTGCTGCAATCTCAGCCAACCTGGTAGACGTGACAGCTGTAAGTTTTTTTTTTGTTTTTTTTGCATTAAAGGACACTGTCTAACCACGTACACACCATGGACTCTTGGTTGCAGATTCTACTCTTGCTGCTTGTGAGATTGGTTGTACCGACGTTTAGGTCATCAACGGTGCCTTCTTTCTCCTCTCAGGATAACGAGGCTGCTTTCCACCCAGACATCTTTGTCAGGTGAGGTGCTACATAACTGCAATTCAAATGCATTAGTGTGAATGAATGTGCAAAACTGTATTGCCACGTCTTCATTTTCAGGACCCTTACCTTCCTGTACCTCCCCGTCCACAGCTTCTGGCTGCTGCTCTGCCCCAGCAGCTTGTCCTACGACTGGCAGATGGGATCGGTGCCACTGGTCAAGAGCTGCTTGGAGCTCAGAGCCATCGCCGCAGCAATGTTCTATGCTCTTCTATTCTTACTCTACCATCGAGCTAGTGCATACTACGAAAAAGTGAGCATTGAAACTGCGTGATGACTGCAGCATGAATCTCAACATCTTCATCCTACGTCCTGCTAGGGCTGTGATATCAATCAGCTGCGCGTGGGACTTTTATTCCTCGTCCTTCCGTACCTCCCAGCATCGAATCTCCTCTTCAACGTTGGATTTGTCATCGCTGAACGAGTCCTCTACACTCCAAGGTGAAGATCATGATTGATGAGTTATCTATCTTCTTGCTAAGCCCAGGGTCTCCTTGCAGTATCGGTTTTTGCCTCTTAGTGGACCTGGGTATCAAACGGTTATGCTCTATTTGGTCTTGCGAAAAGAGAAAGAAGATGGCCAAGAGAATAACTCGAACGGGTGTTGTGCTACTGCTGTTATCCTTCACTTCCAAGACGCTGCTGAGAAATCGAGAATGGGCCAATAGAGAAGAGCTGTTTAGGTAGAGAAATGAATGGTGGCGCTGCATATAAAGTAACGAATTACGTGTCATTCCACTTAAACATTCAAGGTCTGCCTTAAAGTATCACCCGACCAACGCCAAGGTTCATTACAACTACGCCAATGTGATGAAAGACAGAGGATTCTTGGACTTGGCAGAAAAACACTATAGGGAAGCAATACGGTAACACACAAATACTGGCTGTGACCAGTGAATTCATCCCAACAGTGAGATATCGTTCCTACTCTGAACAATAGTCTGTGGCCATCATACACACTTGCGCTGAACAACTTGGCAACAGTGGTTAAGGACTTTGAGGAGGCCGAAGCTCACTTGAAGCGAGCGCTAACCTTGGACCCGGGACACGCCAACTCTCTCTTTAACTTTGCAGTGTTGCTCAGGTGAGCTAAAATTCTGTGCGCGTACAGAAGCATGCAAGTACTATGTATATAGTAGTTGCACACGCAACTCAGACGTGTGTGCACATTTTAAATGCTCGTATTCTTTCCATGTCATCAGGAACAGGAATAACTGTGAGAGTGCAATACCTTTGCTGGAGAGATGCATTTTCGAGGACCCAGAGAACGAACACGCCCACGTGATCCTCCGAGAATGCCTGCTGCAACGACAACCGCGAGTTCTTGGAGAGCAGCAGAAGGCCAATAAATCGGATATTCAGTTGTACGTTTAAACAGACGTAACGTGGTATGCAGCGTAACACAGTTTAAGCCATTTTTAGGTATTCATCTCTCATGGACGCTTCCAGCCCTTGGATAACGCCCAGTGGAGGAGACAAACTGGCCGCTGCTCTTTGTCACTTGGTAAGAGCATCATTTTCATAAAAGCGCATGTACCTATTGACATTATGTCAGGCGGAAACATACATGTCGGTCGGCGAATGGTCGAAAGCCGAGCAGTTGCTGCTTCGCCCCAGGGTGGCCGCAGATCCTTTGGGCTTATACCAACTGTCCCAGGTGTTTCTGCAACAGGGGAGAGCCAAGAAGGCACTAGAAACCGTAAGAGGGGCTCAAGAAAGGGCTCATTGCCAAGAATCGAGATTGCGTGGTGCTTGCGAGGAAACCTGCGTGAGACTGATCATTCAGGAGGGAGACGTCTTGCAGGAGCTTGGAAAGTTCAAGGCGGCCGCTTCGGTGAGTCAGTGACAGGCTATATCCGTGATTTGCTCCTAACGCACTCGATTCATGTGTGCTTTTAGTGCTATGCCTCTGCTCTGCGCTGCTCTCCGTCTGACGGGCGCTTGCTGCTCAGCCTTGGCACGATGTACCATGCTTTGGGCGACATGCGCAGCGCCAGGGACATCTACGAACGATGCATGCTTCTTGAGCCGGAAAACAGCGTGCTCAAGAGCAATCTGGACAAGCTGGATGAAGGGAACATCTCCACTAGTAGTCTTTCATAGACATGAAGGATGTCAAATGACTAGCGCGTAAAACTCCGAATGTCGTGTGTGAAGTATGGGCGTGCGTATGAAGGTGCATTTCGGTGCCAATGTGCTTACGTATACGTAGTGGAACTTAGAACGTTCTAGTAGATACTGTACAGCATAGATAGCATTGCAGGAAATTTCGGTACAGCGAGTAGCATTGCATAGATCTATCTACAACTATATTTTATTCGAAGAGCAATAACAATTTTAGCCGCTGTGCAATTAGTAACGAGTAGAACTGTGATGAACTATGATGACGAAAGGTTTGAGCCAGAAAAAAGCACCGACAGCCCCTGATACTGAGGGACCAACTACAAAAGAGTGCTGCAACATGTCATAGTGACGTAAACGCATGATACGTAGAAATGTTACCAATCCGTAATACACTTATTAATTTTATACTGCACAGTCTTGTTTTGTAGACAGGAGTGACGCCCTCTGTGAAGCTATTACGACAGTATGGTAAATACACATATGGACAATTTATGACGTACTATGTACTTTCCCATGTCAACCCTTCATCTCCTCTATCGAGGCTGGTACCTCATCCGGGAGGTCGAGGTTGCGGTCTCATCCGCGGAGCAAAAAAAAACCGAGGGAGTGATTTTATTCACTCGGTCAGCCAAGATGACACAGCACAGTCATCAATGATGGAACAAGAAGCACGTTACTATGGACAGCGGATGGCAGAATTATTCGGACAGTCGGAGATAAACCTTACGAGGCTATGTAGTACTTTGGTTGCTTTAATCGCCAGTACCGTCTTTGATATGTCATTTTTGTTAGCAGTGAAATTCAGAGCTCGAATTAGTAAGGTCTGTCTAATACATGCCTTTGCTGCGGTGCAAGGAGGATCTATGTAGCTACAGTATTAGGAAAGTTATGCTGTTTCATGTCAGGAGTCGCCGGGTACATGAGCACTGCTAGCAAACTGCGGACAAAACCGCTAGCGCAGTATTAAGCAGGTAATTTTGACAACAGTGAAATAACTAAACTTAAGCTACTAACTGTGACTAATTTTGCCACTCAGCGTATGTAGTACGTCCAGCTAGGTCACCTCCTTTCCTTCATTGATAAAGTAGACTAACAGCATCCGCAGTAGGACGTTGGTGTCGGAGGTGAGGTCGAACCTGAAGTAGGTGTTGACTGAGGGTCGTCACTGGCTTCAAATCATCTTCTTCGGGTACCTGGACGAATACATCATAGAGATGTACAGAGTGCACGCGCAGTCAACAGTTTTCATACGGTTTAGAGAAACGAACTTTTTGCGACAATATTTAACCTTAATGCATTGCTTGTACGCCATCTCAATGAGTAATAGTTTTCGCAGGTGCAGTCTTTCAGTTTTTTGACTCTGAGTCCTTTTAGTATTGGTTTGGGCCCAACTACGCATGGCGGAGAAGATTTTCTTCTTGCAGGCAAGCAAAACCTTGGTCTTAACTGCATGTGGCGCGATTTATTCTCGATTGTTTCGGGATCTTGTACAAAGCCTGGATGCAGTATCCATGGTAATAGCCAGTCTGCCTAAATTGTGTCGGGGAAAGTGAAACATGCGACCATACTTCAAAAAAAGAACTGATTATGCAAGTTACCCACGCGTACACACTGTTTAAGCCATAAATCATGTCCAACGTAAGGATCTGGATGAAGCTGCTAGTGCGCTCACCCTGTTTCCGCTAGTTAGAATCATGCCTACGTTTCAATGCTTCCGGGACTGGGAAGTACCTCCAAACCACGTTTCGTAGGTGAAAACTTTTGACACAGTGAGAAGAAAAAAAGCAAAGTTTAACGATTACTCCTTTTCAGACTAGTAAAAAGACGAGCCTTTAAAGGCTGATATGAAGGCACTCTGGCCTGGCTGACTTCTAGCAGCAAAAGGGCTGACGGACATTTTATCTAACAGGAGGTCTTAACATGTTGCAATGAAGTAATGCGAAAATGAGACTGTCAGAAGTTTGCTTACGGAGCTCCAGCTGAAACTCACTTGTTCATCTGCTTGTGCAGCGCAGTTCTTTCCTTGGGGAAAAGTGCGGCAATTGCACTGTGTATTCACACTTTGGTTCATTGGGTCAACGAGCGAGGCAAGGATGACAAGAATATGTCGATTCCTCGGGCCATTCAGGTATGCTGTTACTGCAGTCTTGGCTAGATTGGTATATGCAAACGTTGAACTCCAACTGGACGTATTACGCAGCAACTTTGGAGTGACACTGAAATAAAACGGGTCAATGGGGAAAAAGAAAAGGAAGCATTGGATAAGTTTGTTATAAACAGAGCAATGCATTTACCTCGCTCAGTCAGTGATGAACAATGTTTCTCACCATCCTTATGACTCTTGATGGGGTCGGTCGTCTAGACACTCGAGGGCAACGACGCCAAATTCTCAAGTTCTGGCATCAAAGAGCACTGGGGCAATTTCCTTTACTACTAGCACGCCCACATCTTCTGTCTAGAGCAGCCCCCCCCCCCCCCCTATAGATGGGACCACCAAAGGTTGGCAGATACCTCAAGGAAGTGCTGTTTAAATTCTGACCGTTTTTTCTCTCTGCCTCTGAGCATCGTGGATTGTTTTCAGCATGTCTTTGGTTATGACTTTTCATGACTTATGACTGTTCAACTGCATTCGCTGCAGGCAAAGCCGACTCAGTCTGATGAGGATTTTCGATCACTTGAACGCCTCACCGACCTCTATCAGATTAGTCTTTCCTCATAGCAGAAGTTTTATAGGAAAGAAGGGATCTGCTTAATCCTCTCCGTAATGTCTGCCTCCTCCTGGCTGCTTTCAGGGTGTAGGTTGCGATAATCCTCAACAGAGACGTTGACCGCAATGCAGTCGTTTTCTTCGGCACTTTCAAAGAAGCTCCTTCTTGTCGTTGAGAACCTTTCTTGTCCAGAAAATGCCTCATTCAATTCTATCCAGAATACGAAATGCTTTCGAGGAAGATTAATTCGTAGCTTTTGTTCTCGACTTGATCCATCTTCTCGGCAACGTGCACACAACCTTTGAGGAGAATTGATTTATTCTGAGGTGCAGGACGACGAAAAGAGAAGCCTCTTAAAGCAACTATTGAAGTCAGTCGCTCCTTGATTTCTAACGCAGTGAACGATGCATTGAGACGGAAAAGCTTCTATCACGAAGCGCGAAAAAATGCAAGTGCATCTTGAGCGTCCTCTCTTAAGTGCCATTTATACTGAAGTGCAGAGACGCTGTAAAATACAGCTGTGACTTGATTTTCCACCTGCCTTTCTATCGACTTGAGGTAAGCGCCTCTTCAATATCTTGGGTGTACGTGAGAGAAGCTTTGGTTGGCCAATGTCGGTGTCGCAGTCGGGTGAGAAAAGACGCTGAGATGTCACGAACCAGGTTGTTACTTCAAGACAAAGCAATGCCACAGGCGATTTATATTGGTCCCGCACTCCTCAACGACTGAGGCCAACTCTTTTTTTTTTTCTGAACCGCCGGAGGAATACATCCGTGTACTATTACTCTGCACGCACTGCATAGCACCTGTGCAGTGTGCTATAAGTAAAAAGGCGGTAACTGCGCAATAGCATAAGCCAGTGCACAGTCTGCAGTAGTAAGTATCCGAAGGCAGTCATCGTCTTCGCGTTACAAACGTCCCAAGTCCGTCCATTCTGTGGTGCAAAAACAGCTTCGGTCATCAATATTTCCCTACCCGAATAAATCTTATTTCAGTTAAGGCCATTTTCTGGTTGTAAGGAACACTGGTTTGCTAGAGACATCAGGACAGGAGTTTTCAACGCGGAGTCCGCGAACCCCCAGGGGTTCGCGGAGCAATTCCATAGGTTCGCAAAAGGTAGTTCTGGAATGAAGTCTGCCCCTCGTCTGCTGCAATATAGTTGGGGCTTTGTGAAGGGTTTTTTTTCTCTCTTCCTGCAGGGTTCGCGGACTGGAAGACGTTGAGGAGACCCCATGCACTGGGAACTCACTGATTGAGCCGAAGTTTTATCGACCAAGCCCACAAAAAAGAGATCGTATCGATGAGGCCTGAATTCGCCTGTTTTAACATTTGGGTTGTTGAGAAAGTGTGACTTTACAATGCCTCCTCATTCAATAGAAAATTCAGGTCTGTCAAAGTTGACATTTCCGTTAATATTCTGCTTGCAGTCATGAGGCACGACTGAACGGAAGCGACGACTGTAACCGGGGTCCACTGTACTCAAACGTCCAGTTTTCAAACGTGCTTCTTTGGAAGTTTGAGCTTGGACGGGTTCGCCGTTGCTGCAACTTCCGAAGTGAAGCACGCAACCTCGTTTCTCGGACGTTAGTCCTTCTGGCAGAGTTTGGCAAGGACTGTTTCTTGGTCTGGCAAATTGTTTGCACAACATGAATTAGGGGAACAGAAGGCAGAGTTGACAGGCAGGCAGATCGCTATTTCCGGCTGCCGCTAGCAGAAGGATGCATAATAGTAAATTATAGAGGCCTAGGGTATGCGTGCGTCTGTCTTAGATAGTGCGCATTCCTGAACCGATCTCGCACGCCAGAGTCCACCTGCCCAAACAGAAAACAGCCAACGGCAAAACATTAATCAAGTGAAAAAAGGGTTCAAGAAACATGAAACTCGGCGAGTTTTGTTCAGTTCATTAATCAGGCAGCACCTGCTGCTTCGTCGTGGTAAAAACTATGTATACATAGGTGTACCTAACGTCCCTATGCAGTTAACGGTAGTGAGTTGGGGTTAACTGATCGGAGACCTGCATGTACTGGCCGAAAAGAGGGCAAATCGATGCAATCTCCACGTGCAACCACCTCCGAGCATTAACATACGTGTGTACTTCATACGACGTGGCTTAATTCACCTGCCCTCAGACGTTCTTAGAAGTCACGCGTGGCGGTGTTAGCAGAGCAGAACAAATTACGACTCCCTCATTCCGAATTCGTTCCGTTTTGTCACAACCTACGTGTTGTGGTCGCACTCACAGCGTGGCTGTTTCTGCATGCACAGTGCAGACTGCGCCCAACGTGGGTCACTGTACAAAGTCCGCTGTACCAGCTCTGAGGTTTCGACACGCCGCGCCAGATATAGCACAAGATGCTCTTCCTTCCACATTCGACTCTCCGCCGCCCCGTTGGTGCCAGAAGCACTCGTAGGTGCAGAACAGGCATCGGTGAGTGATTTCGACATGACGCCGTTCCCTAGATATCAACGCCCACCACCGTGGCACACACCCCCTCCTCCTCGTCCTCCTGGTCCCCCTCCTTTTTTTACCCCTCCCTCTCAACAGCCTCCAACCGTATGTAGTTTCGGCTGCACGAGAGAGCAACGGACGTGCGCACGGAGAGGGTGGTAAAGTAGCTTCGGCGGCACAGTAATAGCAGTAGCCCCCCTTTCTTTCTTTCTTTCTTTCTTTCTTCTATTACTACGACGTATAGTTAGTGTATTCCACCGGCGAGCGATCAACGAACCGCCCGAACCGCCCGGACGAGTGAGCGAGCGAGCGAGCGAGCGTGCGAAGCAACCACCGCTACCGGACCAACACAACCCCTCTTTCCACCTCAGCGGTCGCGCGCACACATTGAAGGCACGCACGCATATAGAGAACGCATCCAGTTCTCATCCGTCTGCAAAACCCGATACGTCAGCTTCCGAAAAAGTCTCAGTTGTACAAACGCAGTAGCGCAAAATACCGGTCGGTCCCTCGGTCGGTGTCGTTGTCGACCCCCAAGGACTGAGGCAAGGAGGAGAAGGAGAAGAAGAAGTGATCATTCATCAAACCTTTGACACTGGGGGCTGTTTCCCAGGTAGGCAAAAACTTGTTGTTGCTACTGCCACAGCCACCAGCAGGCGCTCGGCAGCTACGTGTATTCATGTCGACAGTGGTTACTGAGCAGCACACACAGAGATCTTTTTCGGCCAACTTTCAGATTTGCTTTCTCCCCCCCCCCAACCTTTGGCCACGAACCCACCCACTGCTGTGCGAGCGACACTAAGAGACACAGACATAGAAAACTAGAAAACATTTTTCTTTTCAACCCCTCTAATTGAGTGTTTGACATAGATTCGATTGTTGCGAGGAGAGGCAAACAAATTCCTTGAATAAATTAGAAGAGGAACAGCTGCAAATCTTCTCTTCTGTCCCATGTATTCTGCCTACTGTCACTTCATGTACTGCTCATACATGCACGTATGGACGTCTGCGAAGCAAGTGTCGAACTTGCACCAGCGGTCCCTGGGTGGGTGACTTTTTTGTGGCTGTTGCCACACTGCAATGGCCAGGCCTAACAAACAGACTGCACTGACTGAACCAATAGGTGTATGCACTTCTTTCTTCTTCCAAGAAACATAACGCAGCACATGATAATTGGGGGCCATTGAAAAAAGATTAAGTGAGGAGGGGTGGAGGAAAGTGGTGGGTACAAAAGAGCTACTGACGTCTCGTTAGTAAGAGCTTGTAGCTATAATAAAAACCGTCTTCCTTCATACACACGACTCTGTTTGTACGTACCTATAGTACGTACAGGGAGGGAGGGGGGAGGAACTGAAGTTTATTGGTGCCGACGCTGACTATTCATGCATAATGAAACTGTTTCGACCGACACAACAAAGGTGAAGCTTCTTTGATGCAGGCTTCACATTTCTTCGGTCTGCATTACATTAAGACACTAAACATTAAAGTCTGATTTGCTAAATGGTTCTATTTGAATAGATCTTAATGAGTGATCTCTTAAAATGTAGTAGCTTGGCCAGCCACCATCACCCGTACTATAACATTCGCATGAACATGCACGAGTCGTCTGGGTGGAAAATTCCTCGAACAACAACTGCTGCCACTACCTGAAAAGTTCTACTGTGCTTTGCCACCAGGTTTTTTTTTTAGTAGTCGGTTGAAGTGTGCTAGAACAGTTGATCCGTCCGTCACCGCATGCATTTTTTTTGTTGCCACTTCCTGTCGTGTCAGCTTCACATCCATTTTCTCCGAGATAAAACGTCCTCCTTGCAGCAGATCAGTCTTTTTTGTCTTTCTCTCGATCGTGACCGGAGTGAACGAGGTTTCACTAAAAGTAGACCTGATTCCAGTCAGATTTGCTTTCTTCTTCTCCATGGCTTCCACGACCTCGGGTCAGTGTTGAAGTCCGCGTTACTCACGTCAATGTTTTCATTTGATCACTTTTGCCGGATCCACACGGCGTCTTAACAAGGGTCGACAGGTGAAGCTTGCCGGCGATGCCAGCGACCTGTACGAAGAACAACGTGGTGAGAGCAGCAGTCGGTCAGTAGCAGCAGGAGTACAAGTACGCGCCGTACGTACGTATTTACATTCTCCTCTCTCTCTCTCTCTCTCTGACTGGGAGCACCTGCACGACGTGCGAGCTTCAAATCGCTGAACATAACTATTTCTTAGGACGCTACAAAAAGCATTTTGGACAGCAAAAGGAACGCGGTCGTCAATAATCAATCAGAAAATGCATTTACAAGTGTGCTAGCTTGCACTACAGTTGATAAAATCAGTGTTTGTCTTGCATCCTTTTTGCAGTGTCTCACGATGCCAAGAACAGAGGAGATGATAGATGGGACCAGTTAGCAAGAATGGCAGAGCTTTGTTGTTTTCATAATGCTGGTGTATGTTCTTCAACAGCGTCGTTGGCGCTGGCTATTTCCTGTCAGTCATCCTCATCCGAACTCTTCTTGCCGCTAATGAAGGGATTTAAGGTGTCCAATGGAGTCTGAGACGAAAAAGAAAAAAAAAAGACTCCATTCATTGACCTCTGTAAAGACTTTCCGGTGGTCAGAGAATAAGCAAAGCTGCAATGGAGGGACCATGAGCATGTCCATGTTGAAGGCTTCACAACTGTTCCACAACAGTGTGGCAAAACAATGCGTGAATGTGGTGGACACGATGCAAAGATGTGGGGCCTTCAATAAATTGACGAGAGGTCGAGAATTATTTGTTTCCACCCACGGAGAGAGAAAGCGACGGACCCCCCCCCTCTGCTGCCAGGAACAGAAATGCACGTCTCAGATGACTTATTTGTTATTGAAGGGGACGTAGAGCAAAATAGATCGCCTTTTACCTCCTCTTTTCAATATGTCAGCCGAGGCAGGACTGGGAAAAAGTTGCCTGCGGCGTTTCATGAATTTTGTGCGGAAAAATCACCTAGGAGGGGATGAATGGAGGAAACTTTATCGATTGGCACACTTTATGGCCGAACAAGTGTCCTTTTACGTAGTGGCAGCCGCAAGGTCGATCTGGAGTTGGAAATGCCCTCTGTTCCATCCAAATTTGACTGAAAGTGGCACAATCCCGATCATCCATGCAGCTAACTAAGGAAAGAAACAACTGTTACAAGTGTCGATTAGTGGATGAAGAAGCCATGACGAGGAAATAGGAAGATGTGCGAGCTCCTTTCCACATTCTCCTCGTGCTATCCACGTACCAATTTCCATTCCTACGCCTGTTACTTTGAGGAACATCTATCGTATTTAACTAGTACACAGAACCTACTGGGCCATTTTTTTTTAACGGCGAGTTATTTTTCCCATAATTTCTCTCTTTGGAAGTGCCTTCCTCCGCCTTAATACTGGAGAAAATACGAGGAAAAATCACGGCCTTTGGAGAGAAGATTCGGCTGGCTGACTCTTTGAGTCAGACTGGTCATTAAACTTGGTGGGCTCATGGTAAAGTCATGTTTCGCTTCTTGGTACTCTATGCCTGCATCGCACACAAATCTCTCCGTGTGTACACGTACACACAGCAGAGACCGTCTTAAGATGAAGAATTTGGCAGAAAACGGAAGTAGAGAATCATTTTCTCTCTCTGGATCCCTTTCTTTGTCTTTCATTTTTCATGCCACCTTCGCTGCCGCTTGTAGAAACGTACGAGCCAAAAACCACAGAAGCACCAGCCCAGCAGTAGAGCACCCTTGGAGAGGAAGAAAGCAGAAAAAATGATCTTTCTCGACGAGGAACGTTAGTCACACAACAGCGACAGGTAAAGGCTTTGGCGATGCCACACAAAATAGGTACCGTATGGGAATCTGAACGTGAAGAGCAGCCGAGGAGTAGAAAAATGATGATGACATTTGTCTGTCTGTGGCTCTGTTTACTCGAGCTTTGTCATTGAGTAGCGCTGGCTATCATTTTCGTGACCTCTGCTGCAATTTGGCGGTACGCATACATTTTGCCAATTTACTCGCGCGAACGGCAGAGGAGCGAAAGAGCCATCCAGCCCTAATTTCGACTTCCGTCAAAATGCTTCATGGCTTTGGGGCCGTCATTCAAGCCAGCGTGCGTGCGATGCCCTTCGTAAGTGCACCAAATTATTGCCTCCCAGCCCTGCCTCCTTCAAATATTTGTTTCGCCTCTTGGCGGGGGCCTTCTGTTCTCTTTGTGATAGCGAGATATTAGGCCTAAGCCCCAGGAGCCAGCGACAGTCGTGGATTAGCATATTGACTCGCACTCTCGTGCGTTTCCTGAGAAAGTAGCCTGACGTCTATCGCGAATTTGTGGATTCTGGCTTTTGTGCAGATTTCTTCTCTCACCCCCTCTAATTCCGTCACGGTCTTGCAAACTCACGCACTAAACAATGTCTTCCTCTTCTCCTCCTACGAAGACTCGGCCATTATGCCGTTTAATTATGCCTTCTCCTTCCTTTCTTCATTTACTGCTAACTCTTTAATAGCGGAGCGTTGCTATGGTCTTCGTCCTACATGTCGGTCATGACGAGCTATGTTGCGATGTCTTCATCCCAGGGAGTGCGTCATTAGGCCTCCTTAGAGGGCCTCAATTAGTCGAGTGTGGGCACTAAGTGCCGGTCAACATGTCATGAACACTGTTGCCAGCTGCTTGACCACGTTGGCCTGCTTCAACGCAAGCGTCAGGCTGATAAATCTTCTAGTGCAGTGCATAAGAAGAAACTGTGTTTAAATAACTCCGCCGGTATGAGCAAGATGTTCGCACTTGCACGCAGCCCTTAGGGCGGTGTAACAGCCTGCATGAACGTGCACATTACTCCGCCAAAGCGCATAGATAAAGCCCGTGCGTTACATACTGTGTCGTTCCGTGCTGTACTGCATGTGCGAGTCCGTCTGCCTTCTGGCTGTTGCTCTAGCAGAGCTCAAGCTAGCTGGCGAGAACAAATGTCGGGTTTTTATCTCAGTCAAAACAAGAGATATTTTGCTTTAATCCGACCCCATATCATTCATACAGTCCCGTTGTGTTTTTGCAGCAGATCACACCGAGAACTTGACTGAGGAACTCCTTATAAAAGTCTGTCACAAACATATGGTCATTTATCTTCTCAATTAAATTTTAGCTTGAAACGACTTTTAGCCTTGGAGAAGCGCACTGGTAAGTCGACTCAACTCAATGTAATTGATGTGCTGCAAAATAAGAGGAACTTCAGACATGTTTCAGTTGCCAAATACGAGTACATATCTTTTACTGCCCGACTCAAATGTTTACGGAGAGCACATATTTGGCAATTTTTCAGCACACCCCTTCTTTCCACAACTCCTCTCCCTTCTTCATCCCTGTTGCCCTCGGCGGACTTGAAGGTAAAGACGACGGCGGCGGGCGCGACGACGACAGTGTTTACATTTCTTTTGCACAAGGTTGACTAGCCAACTATACTACTACATTGTACGCAGGTCTGTTGTGCTCGGCGAGCAAGCAGTGCAACCGTGCCTCCCTTCCCACCCCAAACAAAGTGACTGTTACGATCAATTTGTAGTACAATAGCAATTTCCTTATCTTTATTGCCTGAACCAAAGCACACTGTGAGATGCAATATTGAAATCTCCCCAAGGTGTTGCAAAAAACCGCCCCACAACAACCAACAATTCTGCTGCTCTTGGGTTGATGCTTAATTCTATTATAAGCGAATGAGTCCCTCGAGGCCAGTTTCGCGTGATTCATCTGGGTTGACCGATGCAGCATGAATGCGCATTCCACAAGACTAGAGCGTCACACGGTTTCCTAGAAGGAGTAACTCGTGGTCATTCATATTATACGTACTGCATACTATGAAACATACACACCACGTCTCCTTCAGCGTCAATATTGAACACCTCTTCCAACTTCATGTGCTCATGCGTGTATGCCTTCACCTGCGTGCACAGGTAGAAGCAAATGAATCCTGCAACACGATCTTTTCTTCTGGGCTTACGGTGAATGTTTGATCTTTGTTTCAGCAATCGACGTTCGGACAAACGTGCACGTTGCTTCAACGTCAGAAAAAAAAACCCCACCAGTACCAAGCGTGCGGTGAAGACTCTTAAAGTGGAAATGAGCTAATGAACATCAAGAGCTCCATCGACTACGCTACAGCCAAGCATCTGCCTGTGACGAACGTGGAGTAGAAGCTCGTTGTTCCTCCCTATCTCCTCGCCAATTGAGTCTTATTAGCTGAGTCGTGCCCCTTTGCCCCTCACTCTTTCTTTCGGCTACCGGCGCTCGAGCTTCACAAAAGACCCAAGAGTCTGGCCTGGTGCTACTGTTGGGCCGGCGGCGACAACAGCAGCAGCAGCGACGGCGACGGCGACGGTGGCGGCGGAGGCAACAACAGCAGCAACAGCATCAAGAAGAAGAGGGGTTGCCCGACGCAGACGGACGGTGTGAGAAAGAGGGTGAGAGAGCTCAGTTCGAGTTCTCCTCGCCAGCGATGCAGCTCTTTTCCCCAAGAAGAAGAGAAAATCTTCCCCCTACACCACCCCCACCTTCTGCACCGGGGAATTAGCTCGACCGTCGCCGGCGCGCTACTTTACTCCTCTCCCCTTCCATCTTAACAGCGCAAAGTGTACGTACATAAGAAATTGCTGCGGCTGCGGCTACCGGCGGTGAGTCCACAGCAACATTCAGTATGTTGGTGGAAGGTGCGTCGCCGTCAACGTCGTCGCACCCGCCTTCTGCTCGACAGCAGATTCAGAATCCATCCAACTTTGCTCGCGGAGAAAAAGCGTCGGTGTCCGTGAGGCTCAGGAGGAAGAAGAACGAGGTGGGCAGGCGGCTGGCGGCCGCCTCCAGACACAGCGGTGACTTCAGCTTCCTCGGCGGCTCCGGTGGCGGCGGTAGCAGCATGGGGGAGAGAAGAGACGCGGCTGACGCAGATGAAGTTGATGGCGGTGGCAGCAGTGGAGGCGGCGGCGGTGGCGGCGACTGGGCCTACATCACGTTCCCCAACGGTGTGCCCACTGTCCAGGACCTTCGGACGAACCGCCAGCCGCCGGCAGCAGCCGCGCCGCTGCAACAGCCTCCAGCATCCGTCGCTAACCCGTCCAACCGCAAGCCCGTCAAAGTGGTGACAAGAGAGGTGCCCGGCCTGACGAACAATTCCAACCTGGGAAGGCTCTTCTCGGCGTCCTCTACGAACATTGACAACCAGTCGCCGCGCGGCGGATTCACCTCCCGCGGTCGGCCCATGTCGACCGCCAACGGCGACCTGAGGCGCAACTCCAGATCGGCGGCCACGATCTTAGAGGAGAGGTCAAGTTCGTCATCCTCTCCAGCAGCATCAGAACGCCGCAATCACTTTCGTCGCCGCAGTGAACAGCCGCAATCACGTCCGCTTGCGGCTGCCGGAGCACCTGCAGCCAAGCGCTGCAGCGGCGAGTTTCACTTTGAACCCCGGCGAAGAAGCCCTGTAGCAGCTACTGAAGTGCCTGCACAAAGAGACTCGAGTGCGGCGAGTTCTCCGTCGGGTTCACCAAGGACCCCTCAACAAAAAGAAGTAGAGCTGAGGCCCCAGAGGCAGGCGGGATTGGGCCGCAGAGCGGCCACTCAAGTGCAAATCGAGCAGAAGCGAAAGAACAGCTACAACGCCGCAGTTTACAGGTCGCAGGAGAACCTAGTCAAGGTAGGACCCTTCATGATTTTTAACAATTGTATTACTATGTTGGTAGCACTATTTAGTCCGTTCGGACAGTATGTAGTTAGGTCGGAACAGCGCAGCCGCTGCTATCTCAAGCCTAGCAAACAGGAAATTCGGTGCTTTTTTCACAGTTTGCCTCGAGATAAACGCGCCCTTTAAGCTTTGTCACAGTCTAAGCCCTCGTTAACTGTCTCCCAATGATCCAAAGAGAGACGGATCGAAGACTTATTGGTGTTCCTGCAATTCTGGAGCTTTTTCCTAAAGCATCCGTAATTGACACCGAACCTCAATGTCCTGCGTGTGAGCCAAGGCCGCGACTGCGCACTCAAGCGTGCACTACATGTACGAGTCCATGCGCGTGCACGCATAAGCGTCACTTCATCCTTCGCGGCTCACCCATCTTTGTGTGTGTGTATGTGTGTACGTGTGTGTGTCTGCGGTCATTAAGAGAATGAATGGGTGTCCTCTTCCTCGAACGACCTGTTCGCCATGGCCAATTTCTGCCTGCCTGCCTGCCTGCCTGCCTACGTGCCTGCCCACCCGCCCACCGGCCCACCGGCGTGTCTTCCGATACCCGTGAATGAGTCTGTCTTGTGTGGGTGTCGTGTTTGTGCGCAACTCCAGCTCTTGGCTTGGCTGACGACCGCCTCTGACCATGCGTGAAGGCGCCGGAGTCCCTCAACGGTTTGTTCGCGTGTGCCCAAATGTGTCACTTTTAATCGATCGTCCAGCAGTCAACAATCTTCAGTGCTCTCCCTGCTCAGGAACTTTTGATATAATAGGCGCAGATCCCACTCTATTGTCCTGCGGTAGAACAAAGGTGAGACAGGCAATACTGTACCCGTACGTACTGAGCTGGATTGTAGTAGTATTGTATCTACCTACTGTACTATATACATTGTGTGTGAGATGCTTTTTTACCGGTCGGTTGATGAGAGGGCAGAATGAGTAATTGGGTCGATTATGACGGGCCCATATATTTCTCTTTCCTGTGCGCACTCTACAGCAATTGTGCCATATACGCAGAACGTACATATGTGTCCGATACGTCCGTGGGTGGGTGCAGCAGCTATAACCACTGCCGGAGGAATTGCGGTACAGTGACTTTATTGAAAAAAGGTCAGAATGCAGCGAATAACTCGACTGTTTTTCGTCACTTTTCTGCTTCTTTGAAGCTGCTTTGGTGATTGGTGAGTCACAACGACGACGACGACTCCTGGCATCAAGATTCAACTTCTTTCCCTCTTTACCCCCACCGGCAGATTTTTGTGTTCACGTGCAGTGCGAGCAGTCAACTAGCTGCTGCTCTCAGTATGTTGGGCTGCTCAACAAAGCAAGTCAAAGTAAGAAAAATTCCTCGTGCGCGCCGAGAATTTTTTCGTACGAGTGAGTGCATCTGCTGATGCAGCAGGGGCAGCAGCTCTTCACGTACTCCTACGCCCAGAAGTCCTGCTGGGCTCGTTACTAACACACGCATGCAGAATAATGCATGGATGTTACTACTGCTATTTATGCATGTACTGTACTAGGCTTTTGGGCGCTGGAAACCGGATCTGCACTGTGAGTGTGGGCCCACTTGGCTCTTCTTCAACTTGATCTTCTCCGTAATCCAGCACTTGTGAGCAATCTTCGCACATAAAAAAATGGACGAGGACGGCAAACACCACAGGGATTAGCTGGGGGCGGAGGTCCGAGAAAACCCCATTGTCTCTGTGTACCCACTCTAATGTCGTAGAGGATTGTGACACTAGGGTGCAGGTATGTGAATCACTGCTCAGTCAAATTGCTACTACGTGGCTCTTGGCGATTGGTCATCTGTCCTCTGCATGTTTGGACGATTCCAGACATTTCAGCGACTCTGCTGTTTCCTCTTTACCACATGCTCGGATAATTGAGCTCTGGCAGGAACTCCCAAGGATTTTAGACTTTTTTGCCAGTCCTTTTTCGTCGTCATATCTGTCTTTGAGCAAATATTCTCCAGGGATTTGCCAATGCTGGAGCCATTTGTCCCGTCAACCATTATCGGCCGTCGTCGACAATTTGAAGTTTTCTTTGGAGTACCAAATGACCAAAATATGCGACCGGCGGCAGCTTCCTGGACGCAACATTTTGGCACTCATGCTCGAGTAACGTTGCTAAGACACTTCTTTTGCTAGGGTTCGTTGATAGCATAAGAGGGTGGGTACGAGCGGCTGCCCTTTCTTTGTGCCTCAGTCTGCGAAATTTGACACTCAACTTTAGGCGATAGCGAAGCAGCTCCAAATGAGCCGAGAAAATGACAGTGGAAAAACGAAACTGACGTCATGAACGTTGCAGCTCCTGTCTGAAAACAGCTGGCCTGGGGCAGGAGAGGTGCACGTCCATGTCCATGTGGAGGATGAGCGACCTCAGACGCGCACCTCTCATCGAAGTATAAGATGTACTAAATTTGTTTCCCGTCTTGGCGACCACAATCTTCCTCTAACCGCAGGGTGCTCATGTGACAAGGAGCGAACTTGCCTTTGTCAGCTCTTTTTTTAGTCTTCTCTCATCTCCATCCCCACCTCCCTCCACCACTGCCTTTGCATATTTTTGCTGTTGTAAAGACCGCTCTGAGTTAAGAAGGAGAGAGGCATAAAAGGTGGGAGAAGAAGAAGAAAAAACGAGCCAGACTGAGTAGGAGCATCTTATCTCATGGGCCATCCGGAGGATTTGCATGGCGTCTTCGCAGACCGGACGATGCCTCCCTGTGTTGTGGCCGTCTAAAAGCGGTGTGGCGTAAGACGTGGAAGATGAAAGAGGAGCTGACCAAAGAGATGATGGCACGGTCGTGAGGTTGGTTTCTCACTCGGCTCCTCGGTTGCTCTGGTACTGGAAGGACGAGGAAAAAAAAATGGATGGTGGGGGCAACGCTCTTCTCTTATGGCAACGTTCAGCTAATCGCATTGCAGATAAGCATGTAAACTTGCTTCAGCCATGCTAATAGCTTGGCTGCTGCACTACATGAGTCGATCGAATGTGCGTTGCTCTGCTGGTGCCCGGACTTGTAGCAATCGTTGTCAACGGTTAATGTCGCCAAGAACCTTTTTTTGAGGAGGGATATTTGTCTTCCAATCAGTGTCTTCTCGGAGAGAAGGGACGATTATTGCGCATTCCTAAGAGTTTTATGTGGAATACAAACGTCGCGGGGGAAGAAGAGCTGCTCACAGAATAGAGGCTTGCAGCGACATCGGTATTTCCTGCCAGGACGAAGTGAACCACCCTGTACATGTCGACGTACGTACGTCGTTACCCAAACCGGCCAGGAATTTATCGCTCCTTTGGGGAAAGACACACGCCGGTGTTGCCAGCCGAGATCGAATCATTTCACCAGTGTTGGGGTCACCTGACCTGCTCATCCCTGTGTCTGTGTGGCACAAGAAACATTCAAGCCTTTGGGGCGCAGGCGATAGCGGATAGCGGGCAGCGGATAGCAGGTATCAGTCAGGCCGGGCGACAAAACACGACTTTTTTCAATAAGCCCTCATCCACTCCACCTTCTTTATGACCTTTCAAGTGACAATGGTGCGAGACACGCCAACAGAGTGCGTGGAGCATGACAAAAGAAATTGCGTACGTTCCTAACGTAGTGCAAAATGAACACTGGAGAGTAAAAAAAAATCTCTACGACGTGTGTGACGCTGCTGAACTTGTTTTGTTACTGCGTTTGTGAAGTGAAGAGCTGTTATGGCCCTCTTGGTCTCAGTCTCGTTATGCGCTGGCTCGATGGTTATCAAGTCGCTAATGGGGCAGCACGCACGCACACACGTGCTGCTCTGTACTGTGAAAATGCGCTATGAGCTCGTATGTGTACATTGTACGTGTTTATAGGGCGTCTGCATGCACGGGGCTTATCAGTTCGAGTAGGAATGGTGTTGGTTGATATTTTTTTTCTTCTTCCTCTGTGCTCTGCTTTGGCGAGCAGGTGTCGAGCGTTCACAACCGGACATTTGCCCGGGAGAGCAGAGACAATGTGTTTGTCTGTGTGCGAACGCGACTCCTCCGCACGAGGAGATGATACGCGCGTCCTAAGAGTAGTTTGTGGCAATATCTCAGGCCGAGAACCTTCGCTTCCAGCTGTTGGGATCGCCAGATCTCTCTCTTCTACGATCTGGAATGCTGTCGTTGACTTTGAGGGGCTAATAAATCGATCATCATTTGATAATCTGGCAGTCAAAAGGGGAGGGGAGCAGAGAAGACAAGAGAACAGTGGGATTTCGAAGGCTCCATGGATTGCACTGACAATTGGACTTTATGCCGGACTTTATATGCCACTGCGTGAATGGATGTGGGCGTGTGAACCAAGGCCTCCTCCTCCTCCTCCTCCTCCTCCTCCTTTCAGTACCGAACTCTCGTTCTCCACGATGTGGGGCTCAAGACACTTTTTTGGGATGGTGGTTGAGAAAGAAAATATGGGCTTGTCTCCTGATACCCACACTTGGGTTTGCACCTCTCTCGTGACCCAAGACCATTCCTTCTGTCCTTACCTTTAGCAGCTGAGTCGTCGGGGCAATTGTCGATTATCTCCGCCATTGAAAACTTTCCCAATCCCTCTAAGATACCCACAGTATAGTGCAGACCCTAACTATGTGCATAGTCCTTCCCATCTTCGAAGGAGAAGAAAAAAAAATCCACTCGGCGGACCCCGCGCAAATGGCCAGAGTGTCGATCACTTTTTATTGGCGTAGAAAGAGCACAAATGGGTCTGCTCGTATCTCAAATGAGAGAAAAAGTGAGGTAAAATGGTTGGGGCACTCAGGGTACCCTTTACCCCCCCGTCCTCACTACCGTCAGAGGAGCAAAAGTCACGTAAACATGGTTTTATTTGGTGTGTGCACAATCTAGTGGAATCGATAGCTCCGTGGAAGCAGCAGCCACCACTTAATGCTTCCATCAGTGGAGCGTGAGAGATCATGATGTCGTCTGCTGTGTCCTTGCTACATGAGTAGCGACAGCAGGGACGGAAGGACGGATGTGTGTGCATACGCCAATCAGTGGCAACGCCAACAGTGACATTCGCGACGAGCGAGTGGCGACGCTGGGAAAGTTGGACAATCGCATATTGACTATATTGAATCTTATTGATTCTTCCTTGAAGAAGTTCCTCTTTATTATTGCAGCTTATCTTCTTTGGCAACACGCAGTCTCCTGCGACCTTGCCACACGTATGTCATCTCGCGCTTCGGTTGGCGGAGCCTTCAAATACCCTTGTAATGTTGCTTCTCAGATTCCTGTTCTGACAGCGCAGACAACAAGCGACGATAAGCTTTTTGAATGGGGCCAACCGAATGCCAGTGGACCTTTACCGCCCACGCGCCAGAGGACAGATATCGTAGACTCCTTTTTGCTCCTGGGCAAATCTGCTGCTTGGCATCAACACTGGCAGAGACATTATTATTTTTTTCGTTCTCTCTGTCTCGCACAATTCGACCGGACCACTCTAGCTAGTGTGGCTCTGCTGCGGTGGGCCAGCCCGTGGCCACCCTGAAAAGAAAAATCTTCCATTTTTCTTCTTCTTCTTTTGCTTTACCCTCACCGCGAGATGCCATCGAATCGACTCCCGACGCTGCCCCCGACGGCCCCGACAGCCCCGAGGCTACCATCATCACAAGACATCAGAGAAGAAGCTTCTTCTACTTAGTCGCCACGACCCCAGGCTGGACTAGGCTGGGATGGGCTCTCCTCCCTCCTTTCTTTAAGTTCTTCGCTTTGTGGCTTCTCAATTCCTCAGTCGTTCGTTGTCGTCGTCGGGATTAAGAGCTCGCCGTCATTCATCAGCGGTAGAGTTGAGCTAGAACTAGAGCATGAATGAACAAACTTGGTCTGGCCATTGTACGTACAGTGTAGTAGATGCAGTGCGTTGCGGCTTTTACTACGCTGAACGGAGATGCTGCCTCTCCTAGCTCAGGATGACAAATGGATCTCGGTGGTTCCACCGGAAAGGCAGGTCCATAACGCTAGAATCACACAACGGTTGCTCCACGCTATCTGAGAAACTTACTTAGCCGCGATTAAGACTGCTGCTGCTGCATTGGGGGGTCCTCTCGACTGCTCTATCAGCTCTGAGTCTCCCCTGCGGCTGTCAAGGTGTGTGTCTTGAGACCTCATCTTCATAAAAGATGGTAATTACCGCCTGTTGGGTCATGATGGGGGCTTTGGGATTTTGATACATAACTGCAGATAACACTTTGGAAGATCGCAGTCCATGGGAAAGCAGAGGGAGCTGTGGTGGTGTCTCAGTATCAAACTGCACTTAAGTTGGAGCTAACATAATTAATACGGGACGCTTCCACTCATACGAAATTTAAAGTGAGGCGTGATTAACACATTCTCACGACTAAGGAAGAAGCGCAGTCTTAGTGAGTCATCCAACATTTTAGCGCCAGTAAAACCATTTCCTCAGACATCCTCCGGTAGCACATTGTGGTCTGGGGCCCAGGAAGAGAGGCTCTTTTTTTTTCTCCAACTTTGCGTCTACTGCGCCCCACCAAAGTTGGCTCTTTCATTGGCCACCTGCTAGTGTGGAACTGAGATGAGGCAGGAGGGCATTTTTTTCGTTGGATGAGAGGAGCAAAACTGCCCAGATGGATTTTGTCAAGAAGAAGAAAGACGAAAGAAAAAAAAAGAGACCACTCAGCAGCATAGCAAATGGAGCAGTAATCTTTTTTTGCCATGCCTTGATGTCTTGACTCCTCCGTCCACCTCTCCAACCGTGCAATTAAACGTGTAGTAGGTGGCAGCCAAATTGCATCGAGACACGTTTGAAATATAACGCTAGCCTTGATAAATCTTACGTACGTAGCTGCAAGAGGCACACATGTTTCCGCTATCCCTTGCACTAAATCTTCATGTTGAGCTCGCCGCTAGCCTAGGATCGATCGGTCGGTCGGTCTCTCATTTCACTAGGTTCGTGCCCACTGTACGGACGCGTGTGGTGGACCGGGTCCGTCACAATTGGTGCAACTCGAGTGGCAAATGCTGGCACAGAGATTGCGTTGCATGGGCATCGTCGATGAAGTTGCAGTGTGAGTTGCAGTATTGGCATTTTTCTACCTTTTGTGAAGACACTTGTAGAAGGTGCCTGCGTCATTCAAATATGCCACTTTTTTTTGAGCATTTCATCCAATTCGACGTTAATGCGCATTGCAAATGTGCAACCATTTTTGCACCCAAATGCGCTACTCAACTGATCTCCAAGTCACACCGTGGAGAGCTCCTTGGAGCTTCAAAATGGAAGTCAAGGAGTTTTGTTTACTCGAGGGGTTCTGACTGCCGGAGACTTTGTAATGATAGTGGTAAATTCCATTCTCAATATCCAAAGGCCCTATTTTGGCCGTTTACCGGAGTGGCACCAATCCTGGCGGACTCGGAATCCACGTCCGAGGTTGGCGTGACCAAGGTGTTGTTGCCTGCAAAAATGCGCCTGCCTCTGCCGTCCTGTCCGCTGGGACTGGATGCTTGGCGTGGTTCCCAAACATCTCCAGAGACACTTTGGGCCCGGTGTTCGCCTTAATGAATGGACCGCGCGGCGTGAGAAAGAAAAAGATTAATTGGCTGCCTGCCTAATCAAAAGGCGGTGGCGACCAACGGACACACATTTTTGGACCAGGGATGGCATGACATCGACTGACAGAATCCCGACTCTGTGTCAGTCAGAGGAGAGAGTTTGGTGTAGAAAAAGTTTGACTGATTGATGTCCATTTTGTTCGGACGAGCCTGAACTCGGTGTTATGAGACTTCATAAGTGCTCACTACATAGGTACAGAGCCTTGGGAGGGGCTCTCAAAAGTCGGCATTTAATCATTACGCTGGCTGATGCTTGTCAAAAGTTTTACACCATAAAAACGCTCTAATATTGGAGCAGTCAGTCAATGAGCTGGACGTCATTAAGACGTTTCTCATTATTGGCTACCCAAGCCCAAGTCGATGAACGTTGCAAGCAAGGCAGAAATTTGTCGTGCATGCGCTCGCTCCACATGAGCAAGTCGGGGGGAAACATTTCTTAGGAGATGCGACCGATGACAGATGTCCTTGCTTGGCTGGCCTGATCGGTGTTGATAGTGCGGTTTTCTCTACTGTTGCCATCACCGTCGTTCCAGCTGAATTAGTGGCTCTACCTCTCTATCCTGGCTTCTTGACCTTTTGTGACAGGTTTGTGTAGTGCCGACCGACCGTTGGAACCTCGGCATTCATCATCACAGGCACCCTTCCTATCTCCAAAGAGAGAAAGAGCTGACGATGGTGATGACCAAACTTGCCAGATTGGCCAATCTTTTGTTTGCCCTTCCATCGTGCACCGTGTGCACCTTTGGTCAAGAGGAATGCTCTTCTCTCTCTCCCCACTCTGGCACAAGATGCCATCTTTGGACGGTCTCTATAATGTAGTTGTTATTGCATACACAGTAGCTTTGAATCTCCGAAACAAGTCGTTACTTTGCCCGACCCACGCAGTCTCTTGAATGCCTATTGGATCGGTCAGTGCAGAGCTGAAAGTCGAAACACCCCCAACATTTCTTGCTTGTCTTTCTGCGATTAAAAGTCAAGAAATGTTAACGATCGTCACTTTGCAAACTAGTTGCTGCTTTAACTCTCTCAGCGCTGTCTTGCCTGCGTTACTCATCAACATTCCTCCATCCCCCAGCTCCATTCAAGCTACAAAAGGAGCTGAATGAGGAGAAAACGGTCGGAGAAGCACTCAACGATGAATCGGTGGTGACATTTCCTCTTTTTCTGCTTCCTCTCCGTGGAGAGAAGAGACCTCATGATGTCTCTCTGAACAAGTTGCACCAGCTTTGCCAATCTTGGCGAAAAGAAACGATACCCACTTTTCTGAACGTGCCGTAGACTTCTTATTGTTCGGTCAAGTCATCGCAGCTTCGTAAGTGGTTCTCTTTTCCTCCGCCTTCTTCTCCACCTTGTAATTTACCTACTGCGTGCCTCCGGTCCCTAATGGCGTCAGTGGTGTTGCTTCTTCACCACCTGTGTAAGGTGAAGTCTTTGTTGCTCCAGTAGACGGTGAGATAGCGGGAGGCATTATGGAGACAGCAGCAGCCAGGCAAGATAACTGCGCGTTATGGTGGTGGGGTTATTTTTTTGGCACCCATACGATTCATCGGCCAATCCCACCCCCAGTGGCCTTGGCACTGTCTTGTTTTCCATTCATTTCACTTGGTAGGTCAAGAACTCCGGATCCAAGTGGCGAGAGAAACAGAAAGGTACAAGCGGACCTCCGGAAGAGGCGAGGAGTGATACTGAAAATATTTGAACACGAGGGTGAGGGAGGCGCGTCGATTGAAGCTGGCCGCTTTCGGCGGCATCAGCACATCTTAATTATTGTGTTCCCGGCCCCTCCTCACCCTTTTACAATATGAAGCAGGCGTTGAGAGATGCAACTGGCAAACGGATTATGCAGTAGTGTGCGGACTACGCGTGCGTGGGCCAAATACCGAGATGAGAGGGCAGAATATTTGTTATTAGTGTTGTGCCTGGAGGCCACCCTTTTGTACGAACGTGCGTTCAAGGTGCCCGGGCTCGATCAAATGCCTCGCACATAGTGAAGTCATTATGCCAATGGTGAGGGCTTCACTATGTGTGAAGGCTAATAGAGTTCTTCTCTCACTCTGTGTCACTTTTTTTGCGGCTAAGAAATATGGGCGTTTTATTTGGGTGTTGTGGAGGACCACACCCAATACTGCAGGACATGTGATATAACCGCAGTAGAAGCATGCAGCGTACACCCGGGCGCTTAAGAGCATAACGAAGGTGGTGTCGACAGTTGTCCTGATATGCAATCAATCCAGAGTGAGTAGTTCGAGGCTTGTCTGGGCTCATTTTGTGTAATTTATCTCTTGTTATTTTCTGGCTTCACTCACATAAACTTGTCTCAGGAGCAGCAGTCACTTTAATCAGATCCATTAGCAGAGTTCTTAAAAGTTATGCCTGATGAACGTACTCTACTCGACTGTGTTTTCACATGCTTGCCCGTGCATCATGCCCAACGTAGACTTGCGCCACCCGTACCAAAACGGGCCCCAAATTCTCATTCTTATGCTCGTGCGCGTACGCATGCGATCGTTTTCTGTACCGAAGAAGAAGAGCCCGTGCATGGGTAACGCAACCCGCATCTGCGTGCGTGCGGTTATCATATGACGTTCGTCTGCTGGAGGCCACGGGTTGACTTGACCTTCGGAACATCTCGTTTTTTTCTGTTTACGCCCTTCATCTCCTTTTTGACATATCCTGTAGAAATTCAAGTTTTTTGCCTTTGACAGAAGGGTCTGGATCGAGCCGATAAGAAGGTCTTTTTTTTTTTGCCTGACAGCAAAGCAACGAACAGATGCTTCCCCCTACCAATAGTGGAGCCTCCTTATTTTTTGGCGCTCGTCTCATTTCTCCATTGGGGTGTGAGAGAAAAACTTTGCTTGCTGTGTAGAGCTGTGTCTCAGTAAATCCTCAAAGTTTGGCCACTTCGGCCTTGACATCAAGGAGGAGATGCAAAAATCTGAGCATTTCCTTTGTCTTCCAAAGGGTGCTGTGCTGTGGCCGACAGCTATGCTTGGATGGACACGTGTCAGTGCCAAAATACGCGGACCTGTTGTGGCATTTAGAATCGGTATAGCCTTAAATGGTCTCAAATTAGCTAACTCATCTGAGTGTGTTTTTTGTTTCATTTTTCGTCCTTCTTCTGGCGCAAACGCACAAGGAGAACTGGACAGCTTTGTTGGCCCGGGACTTCGTTTGATGCATGGCTGCAATAAAGGCAAATCTTGTGAACTTCGAGCTCTGACTGGCATTCCTGGCCAACTTTAAAAAAAAAGTATTTTCGCCTTGCAGCACTTTTATAAAAAAAAGAGACGGAAAGCCTCTATTAGTGCTCACATTTTCCGTAATTTCCTCAGAAGGGGAACGTGTCTTCGTTTGTCTGTTTGTCTGTCTGCGCGTAGAAATGGTTGGTTGCAGCTAATTTACGGTCTCTCCTCCCACCTTAAATGTGGCACAGGTAGGTTACTATTCTAAGATTCATCGTCTCTGCGCGAAAAGCGGGCAATTTCTGGAAGACGGCTGAGATTTCACCTTTTCTCGTCGTCTCTCGGAAAGTTGCAAAACTCATCAGCTCCACTTCATGTCTTCTTTTCTTTTCTTTCCTTTTCTTTGATGATGCTTCTGAGGATGGTGACCTTTTGCCACCTTAATTCCCGGTCTGAGCAGCGGCATCTGTCAGAAAGAGAGGAGACCCCAATAACGTACGTACTTATATAGCTGTAATCAGGAAGTCGGTGGTACCCATACTTATGTTCAGCCTTTCCGTGATGAATCCTCGCACATGGCAATAATGCGAATTCGTCGTGTGAGCAAGAAGAAGAGGAGGAGAAAGGCCAACATTTTGTCATGATTGCAAATGCCAATTTCTCCTCTGTTTTCTCCCCACCGCGATCATGACAAATTGAGATTTGATAAACAAGGAAAGGGGGTGTTTTGTTTCACCCAGGGAGGGCAGTTCTGGAGAACAGAGCTTTTATTGCAGCGCCACATATTGAATCGGAACTTGAGAAGATGGGGGAGGAAGATAAAGTGTAGGAGATCAGCGGGAGACCGGAAACGAGTTTAATTGTCACCAGAATTCTACCCCACACGACTAAAACGATGCAATCCCTCTTCATTTCATCTTTCCTGCCCATCTGACGATAAATAGACACACTCGCAATCTGCAGACCAGAATCTGCAGCGCAACATCCGACTCTGTAGCTGAGAGTTAACTCCAGGGTTGGTAGCAATGGTGGTTGAAATCACGAAGCTCCTGTGGGGTCATATATTAGATTGGCGCTTGCAGCTAAGTAGGTCACTTCTTAATGAGGTCTCTGAGTAATGGTGGGTGCGTAGGGTCCTTTTGCCGTCATATGGACGTGGTGAGGGCACGCACTGAGTGCACTACCTGCTTCGAAGCTGCTTGCCAATTATACGCACGAAAAAGCCTCCTACGCCCTTCAATGGACAATGGGTCGGCCTCGCGCCCATGTACGCATACCTAATGTTTACAGGTGTCCGAGTACCGTCTACAAACGCAGTGTGTGCTACATACGTCCACTACGTACGACAGATTGTCTCGCTTTTGTGCGTGTGAGAGGAGAGGAGAGCCAGTTATTCAACACTGCAGGACAAAAGTGCGTAACAGTAACACGCCCAGAAAACTGTCAAGATCGCATCTGCCATTACCACGTACGTACAAGTTGCCTGGAGAGGGGGGCATCCTTTAAGACCTGATAAGGGGAGTCTGGAGACTAGGAAATTTACATACCGACTCTCTCTGAGTGATGGTAAACGGTACTTTTCTCTTCCTGAACTTTTTATCCGGATGAAATTGACCATCGATGCAATGTTTAGGTTAAAGTAGGACAAGGTTAATTAAGCGTTCCCAAGGTTATTGCAAAAGTTGGACACACACAGAGCGATGAAAAAGAAAATGAACCTTGTTTTTTTGGTCAATTACTTGTCCTGACATTCTAGTAGGTGCGTCCTTCGATTTACGAGTGAGTGCGTATCCGTGCGTACCTACTCCACTCCACAGTACTTGTGGTATCTCTTGGCTCGAGCTGACACAGATAAACATTCAAGAAGAAAACTTTAGATAAGAATTCTTTGTCTCTCGAAGGAACGGGGCATGATGTCCATGCTAATATGCAAAGCCAGGCCCGAGGATAACGATAACAGTACTGCAGGCAGCTGAGGGCACAGAAGACGCGTTTTTATTTTATGTACGGTAGTAATGTTTGATGCATCTGTGCATTACAAAGTGTTAACTTTATGTAATCTATATACGCACGTAGCAAAAAACAGCGTGGCTCAAGCAGCTTAGGTACGGCAGAAAACAATGGCACTGAAGTTGCCATGTACGCAGTGCACGGGGTAAAAAGCGGGGCGTCAACTCCGGCGAGGCAATGTTCGAGTATCAAGTGATAGAATGTGGAAATGTTTGTGCAAGGACTCGAATTTATCCGCAAAACAAAGAATTTCGTGCTGCCATATAAAAAAAACCCTCTTTCTTTCTGTTCCTTTGTCAGACCTTTGTGCGAATGAGTGCGAGAACTCGTACAGTGCGTGCGCACAGCGTATGAACCTACTACGAAGCACATACAAGTGTAGGCAAAAGACTAAGGCATGAAAGAAGGGTTCAGATTTGTCTCACAGATAATTTTCAGGCAGCAGGAAGCGATGCATCACGACACAAATGCAGATTCGAGGGAGAAAGAAAGAGATTCTCCACAAAGAGTCGAATTTCTCTTTTGGTGTACGTGTCTGAGTTTCTTTCCTTGTCCTAATTTAGTTCCAGTGACCTTTTGTTGCCACTTCGTTTACTCTACACTATTGTGTACGTACATGCGCACTGCACATATATGTTATGTACGTGCTGTATTGTCGGCCATTCAGGGCTTGACGAATTCTGTTTCCACAAGCAGTCGACTTTAGCTTCCAAAAGCCAATCTGAGCAGCCGCCAGAAATTGGACGGTCCAGTCGTTTTTCCGTTGCGTCATACATTATTCACTCCCTCATCCCGTCAGCAAAGAGGCAGATGTTTTGGCTCCACTTTTATCGTCCCTAATAGGATTATTTGCAAATGACTCCAGTCTGATCCTGGGACTGGCATGAAAAATTAAAACATTTATCGCCTCTCAGCTTTTTTGGCCGATTCCTAGACGCCCCTCGCTTGATCCATCCAAGTGTCTCCGGCGACAACAAGATCGTCGTCGGACGCGTGCAATCTGTTCCCTCGACAAACGGACGGATATCCAGGGATGAAGAGCATGCGGGGAACAACTGCAAAGATAGAAAATACAGGGTGACAAAAGGAAAAGATAGTGCAAGCGTGTCTGTGTGTGTAAGAGAGACTTGGCTTGATGGGATCAGCCAACAGCCCCCACTATTCTTATGTAGCATTGACAATACTCCTACTCTCTGCCTACTATTTCCGACGCCGCTTTTTGGCGCTTGAAAAGAGTCTGAGTGTTGGTTATGCAGCTGTCCCGGCCTCTACTTTCCCGAGATCCCCCCCGATACTGCCTGTGTACAGCTCGGTGTTGTACGGGGAAAAAAAGAGGCTGCAATGAGTAAAAGAATGAGAAGCATCAGGCCACGTGCGCGTTTTCTCACGGATATGAGAGTTTGTGGACAGAACTTTTGCGTGGTCTTGCTTTGTTTAAGCTGATCGTTAGCATGTGTATGCGTACTCACATTTTGACTGATGACAAATTTACTCTTCCGCGTGAGAAGCTGTCCAAGTGACCCCATTTGGATGAGCCGGAGAACCCGACAGCGAATCTATCGTGTTGGCGTCGAATTTATCTCCGCTTGTTTATTATAATCCAGCACATTACCCATTTCGCGTGTGTAAGACTTATTTAATCATAATCTGGGCTCTGAGCTGAGTGGAAATGGGTCTCTGGCAGAGCAGCGAGAAGCAAGCAAGGAAGGGGTCTTAGCCATTATGTACAGTAGCAGAAGCACAACGTACCAGTTTTGATAAGGCGAAATTGCTCCCGTTTTCCGCTGGCGTCTCATTCTGGCAACTGAGGGCGACACTTTCAAAATCGAGCATGCAACCAAGGGGAGGGAGAACGAACTGAGGGAGAATTGAGGGAGGGCGCAGATGAGAGCCAAGGCTTTGCAGGACCCTCTCATATGTATATATATATATAGGGAGAGACACGTGTTTGGACCCTTGCATGTTATAATGGGGGAGCAGGGGGAGGAAGTGGGGAGAGAGAGAACAGTTTTCCTACAGGGGGGGGGGAAGAAGTAATGCTGAACTGGAAGGAAGGAAAAGATTTTTCAACCGACGCACGAAATTTGCTTTTTATTGCCAGCTTAGGTCACTGCGCTCCTCTCTGGTATCCGGCAACCGACCAAGACACTCGCCAGTAGCCACACAAGCAGTTGTTCTGTGCGGATCCTGCAGGAAATTCACACACGCCACACCGACGGCGGGGTGAGAACTTCCCTTCTTCGTCTCTCTTTCATTCTGCTGTACACACACACACACACACACACACACACCAGTACGATCGTGATTACGGTCACCTGTGTGTTGTTGCTCTGCCAAAGCGTACGCGCAGTAGGAGCAGCAGTGGATGTAGAAGTGGCAGTACAAGGTAGCTAATAAGAGCCAGAGAGAGAGAAAAGTCACTTTTGGCGCCGTGGTGATTTTGGTGGCCTCGGGCTGCGGAAACTGGCGCAGGTCGTGCTCGGCCGACCGGTCCTTCCCTTCACGAAAAACGGTTGGCGGAGCCATTGCTGCACTGCCTTGCATGAAAGCTGTCTGAGAAACTCTGGCAAACATGTTTACACAGATGCTGACAACATACACGTTCACACAATGACATTCAATATAGGCTGGCTGCCCTCCTAACCTTCTTGGAGTCTTTTCACGGAAAAAAAATCGACGAACTAACCAACTTTACTTTTTTTCAACGTTTTTCCTTCTCGCCGGGAGAAACATCTGCTGATCGAGCGAGTGTGTGGGTCACACATGTCTCTCATGGCTTAATAGGATGTGTCCTTTAGTACGAACCGACCACTGGTGATAATCGTAGTAACTCAAGATTGCTCCAGTCGAAGCTATCTCTTATGTCACGTGACTTCATGTCAGAGTGCTGCTCTTAACGCCGCGCACCGGTCGTCCAGACTTAAGAGACCGACGGCAGAGATGTGGTTGCTGCAGCAGTGGCGGTGGCCGATCAGCATGATGCTGTCGGAGGCCTCAGGTTGGCCGACATCGCCGTAGACACACACGTGAGTGAGGCAAGATTTCAGTGCTACTGCAGATCTTCTACTTCATTAGCCGTGACTCCAACGTGCTTGATTGCAGCTGCTGGAGCCATTTTGTGTATTTTTCACCCAATGGAAATTGTGTGCCGCCACTTAGCGTTTGGTCACGGCACAGAAGCACTGTGGCACGTACGAAGTGGGGTGCATCGTGAACCTCCTGCCCACGTTCACGCAGTGAGAAAAGCTAATAAATGCTCCTTGCTGACACCTGGGCAAAAACGCCGGATGAGAATATTTTGGAAATTACGCTGCAATTTTCCCAGTCATGCCATTTTTCTTTCCGTGATTGCTACCTCTCCTGGTGGCTCGTGTCGGGATTTCTTTTAATTGCGCACACGCAAAGTACAGGACGCACTCGGAACTGTGCTAGATGTGGTCTACAGAAGTTGCTGGACTGAAACTCTCCCTTTTTACTGGTTCTGCTTCAAGAAGTCTGGATGTGACTCTCGTCGCTCAGTCATTATGTTATGCTCTGCTGTATGACTCACCCAACGAGAGCATTTTACTGAAAAGTCAAGTTTTTCACCTAAAGTGCAACTCGAGCGAGGCAAAACAACTTCTAAGTCGGCAAAATGCGATTAAAACTATTTTTTGGGCACTGTCAAAGCACCTGATACACTTGCAGAAATCACTTTTTTTTCTCTCATGCCCCCTTCTCCCAGCTCACTCCTTCATGTAGAGAGTCTTGCCAAAATTTTCGGGGTTGTGATACTTTCCACCCTGATGTGACTCACCCCCCCCCCCCACACACACATACACACTCGCTCTCAGCCCTTCAGCCCTTGTATTTTTCCTACTGATTGAGCTGGACCACACAATGGCCTCATTCTTCTCGAGGCATCAGGTTAGAGAGACTTTTTGAAAGTGGGGACGAATAGCTGCAACTACAACAGACTGTTCGGATCGAGTTCTGGATTAATATTTATTTTAGCTTTTCGTGTTTTCTTTTGGCCGTTTTTACGGCTCGGGTTACTGTGCTACGACGGCGAACATACATGTAGTGCACGGACACTGTATTACAAGCTGTGGGGTCCATCAACGCGGTGCTGGAGGTGGAGAAGGTCTGTGAGGTGCACTGCGTCACCGTGCGTTGAGATGTCACATTCCACAACACTGTTCTACAATGTAAACGCAAGATGAGATTCATGACAGTTTTATTATAATCACGCTCGAAAGGCAGATAGGGGAGGTGAAGGAGGTGTTAATAATAGTGTTATTCGCTCCCTGCGCAACCAAGATTGCATTGCACTCCTATATCACTTGTGCCCGACCTTTGCATTGCACTCGGACGTCAAAGTTTCAATCTGGCCCTGCTCAAGAAGTGTGGTTGAACGCATGCAGTTTTATTAGGCGGATCCAAACTTGAAGGAACCCCCCCCCCAGCTTTATGGCAACGCTATGGTTAAGCATTACTAAAGATAGTGATCGTTGACAATCCTACCAAACACATTTATAAGAATACAATGCAAGGACCCGATGCTCTGACAGAACACTTGAAGCAGCACCAGACACGTACTTTAGTGTCAACAACGACCCGACAGAAATCTCCGTTATGCTCGCCGGTTCCTTTGTGAAATGTTTTGGGCTGCCTCTGCCCCAAAACGGAGTTCTGGGGCACATGTCAAGTCCTGCCACTCCATTTCCTTCCTGTTCCCTCCCTCCTCCCACCCCCTCACCTGTCACCTGGAGAGAGGAGCTGGAGGAGGATGCGATGATAGTATTTGTACACATGCACGGCTTGCCGCTGCTACCCCCGCTAGCTGTCAGCAGAAAAAGTGAAAAAGTGAATGGAAAGACTGACACACACACACACCAGATGGCCTCCACAGATCTTTTCTTCTTCACTCCCTCCAAACACCAAGAGTACATTCGACCTAAACAGTAGTACTGTACTCTTCGTTCCAACTCAACCTGCCTGCCTACCTACCTGTCGAATATGTGTCAACAATATGAGACATGTTGCCCTGCCAATCCCCCCCCCTATCATCCATCAACCGCTCCTGCTAACTCAGAGATCGCGAGATTGCATTCAGAAATCGGGGCCAGGATGGATGGACTAAATTGCAAGGCTTTAATTACAGTCGGGATTGGGGGGGGGGAGCTTTGCATGGTCACCTTACACTGTCTTGAGCCCTGAAATTAGGAAGCAAAGATCGGATTACCAGATCGTCGCGTTATCCTGTCCTTGATAGCCAGTGGCTTGCGCAAATGTTTCCTAAACCGCTTAATTGTAATTTGGAGGGAACCGCTTAATTTGGACTGGTTAAAACCAGGGGGAAGTTAAGTCTCTTACGTTATCACGAGGCCTCAGACATTTATGTTACATTTATGTTACATTTATCTATATTTTGATATTTATGCGGAGATTTTCATAAAAAAAATCAAATTCTTAGCTTCTTAAATGTTTGTCAAATTTGTTAAACAGCCAGCTTCTCGGGCGAACAAGTTACACAGTTGATGCTCCAATGCTTTTCTGTAACACAGTGGTTATGGTAATTGAGACAGTACAATGACCAGCTAATTTGCATGAATAAGCAGCGAATTTCAGGAGGTCGGACAAAAAAAAGAATAATCCAAGATATGACAAAACATTTCACCTCGAAGCTAGAATACGCATTGTATATTCATATATGCTTAACGTAAAAGTCCCAGCCGTGGACGCTCAATTTCACGTATGCCAACACCCTCTTACGTGTGCCAAAAAAGTATGTGGAGTTGAAGAGTTAGAGCATAGAAAAGTTACCCATGTTTTTCAGTCAAACAACCACCCTTGGTCCGGCTACGTGAGCATGATGGAGTGCGGAAAGGGGAAGTTGGATGAGTTTTTCTAGAGTCGGCAGGGGTTGTCCAACGATATCAAGTTTCGTTTCTCTCCCCTAAGGGCGGCTTTTTCCACTCCCTCCGGTTCAAACACTTACAATAGGAAGGTGCGTGGACAAGAAACACACATTACTTAGAGAATAAATTAAATCAAACTCCCCTATGGAGCAGTGTCGTTCTCCACATTCCCTTTGCGTGCTGTCCGTACACTGTACAGTCCGTATAGGATGTGTATGTCATCAAGTAATCTTACACCTGTTTCATGCGTCATTCCCATGGCTTGCGTAGCAGTAATAAACAGTCACCGCCACTATTACTCTCCAGTACTACAATTTCAGCGCTTTGGCCGCCGCCGACTTGAGAGTCAAGGCTGGTGCTACGGATTAAAAATGTGCAATTATGCTTCCTTGGGGCTCAAGGAAGAAGTGATATTGCAACGTGCACGCCCCGTTAGGCGTCTCCGCGGACTTCTGATGGTACGCGTGGTAGTGGTGGCGCGAGCTGCAGCAGGAGCGGCGGATTTTGTTTGTTTGTTTGTGTGTGTACGGGGATAGATATGTCGAGTCGCGTCCACTCTAAAAAAAAACCACCACCCGCGGCGAATTATTTAACTCTCTCAGCGTGCAACAGTTTTGGCCCGAAAATGGAGGCGGGGGGGAGGTCGTAGCACTCAGTGACTTACTCGACCTTGCCGCTGCAGCTGCTGCCGTGCGGGACATTGAGCGGGAAGGCCACCATATGAGGCATTTGCACGAAAAATTGTTCTGTCTTGCGTTCCTTTTTTTTTTCTTCTTACATATATAAAAAGTTGGCACGTGAACTCGTGATTGATCGACATTGACGAGGCAGCAGCAAAGTTCACTCCACATTTGGGCAGCTTCTTGATGTAAACTTAGTTGGCGATTGAAATGGGCGATCGCGGTTTAAATTGACCTTCCCTACCCTTTCCGTCGGCCAAGGATTGATTTACGAGTGTCTCTCACCGCAAACAATAATTACACTTCTCTGGGCCTGATTTATTAAGACCGGGCCCAATCCTCTGTCTCTTTCTGAAGTGACGTGGACGCAGTGCGTGCACTATACTTACGTCCGTATGTTGTGGAGGGCGGATAATAACGATGATAACGACCGTGATATCATTCTAGCATCGACATCAACTCACTCTGGCAGCTTTAAATGCAAATTCTAATGAGGTTGTTGTGTTCTTCTACATTCAGGCATGTGTGATGAACGACGAAGCGAGCCTTGAAAAGGCTTCGTCAACTCTTAAGAAAGGGTTGCTGTGGGCTCAGCGGGACAAGCTCTTCTCCAGGTGGAAGGAGCGCTACTTCGTGCTCACCAAGGACTACCTCAACTGCTTCAAGAAGGGGACTTCCAGGGTGTCCGAGATGGGGGAGTTTCTCTACAAGGTTTGTGAAACATTCATGTACTTATGACGCCTGGTTTCATTTCGCAAAAGCAGGTGTATCCAGCAGCCCTGCTTCTGCACCAGATGCATGCACACACTGCATACATCTGGTTGGTGGAAGACATCGTCTCATTGTCGTCTGTGTTCAGGTCAAGATTTGTGACGCCGACGAAGTGGACATCCTGGACAAGCGCGGCTACCTCACCATCTGTATCTCGCTGCCCAAGGACGGGAAGATCTACCTGAGAAAGACTGACGGCATCAGAGAGTGGCACAAACTTCTCAAGGTACTGCTTGCCTCTCCGGCTAAGGTGATCTGACAGCTAGGCGATAAATTGACGTATCGCAGAAAGAAGGAGCCCCTCATTGAAACTCGGCCTCCACGTTAGTGGGCGCGGAAATGTCGTGACTTGCGGATTATTGCGTGCGGGCGGTGGATGGACTCTAATTAACGCAGTGAGAACGGCGACTCTGCTCTCTTTTGGTAGCATTACGTGCACTCCCCTACTGTACTACGTCAAGTCACGGTGCTGGCATTGCATCCTGCCTATCTCGGCCAACTGCTCGGTTCGTGGAAGTGAGTTAACCCGATTTTTTTGGCCTCATTTCCAGGACTGCCACCGGGAGGCGTCGAAGCGTCGTAAAAACGATCTCGACACCGAGGGATTCTGGTCGCGCAAGCAGGCCACGGATTCCTCCAGCATTGAGAACTGGCTGCAGAGCAGAAAGAAAAAAGGTAAGGGGAAAAAATTGCCTCCTTAATTGCAAATCACTCAGCTATCGATTACTGGTACGACTACGATACCTGCGCGCATATCACGGTCTTTGGTTAAGAACAACGCGTGCGACGAAGCAGGTGGTCCCACTAATGTTGGTGCACATCGAGTGGAAGTTGCAGATATGTACTTACGTCACATAAGCGTTATGCATTCTCCTTGATAGGTCTCCTCTCGCCGTTCTCAGACTCCACCCCGGACATCAACAAGTCTTACTCTTCCGGTGACAACAGTTCCTCTCCGTCCAAGCAGCCAGAGATCACCCTGAAGGAGCTGAGCAAGCTGTACCAAGACGCGGGGGAGGGCGACGATGCCGCGCTGCCCCCGCCGATCGTGCAATCTCCTAACCTGTCTCCGGTGACACAACTTATCTCAGAGAAAGACGCCCACTCTCCAGTGGTGGCCGTCAGGATGAGGAAGACCAGCAGAGAGGAGAGAGCTGCCAGGAGGCCAAAGATCATCAACAGACTCTCATGTAAGGACCTATTAAAATTGGTGTCAACCGACACGTCTTGACAGGCTCGTCGTTTCTATCGGTCTTGCAGTGATGAGCGACATCGAGCTTCCAGACTTCGGCCACCATCACAACATTGACCTAGAGAAGGGCATCTTTGCCAAAAAGACGACCCCTCCGCCTGCTCCCAAGGCGCTTCTTGATAGTCAGAGCAATGATTCAGGAAACCACTCGATGAGCACGAACGCCTCGCGTACGTTCAGAGTATGAAATAGAAAATAAAATATGCAGCCTAAAGAAAGTGCTTCTTTGGTTCTAGTGGCGTCCTCCTCATCCTCCAAATCCAAAGACTCGAATGAGGACCCGTTGCCGACTCAACCCGAGGATCCAGATATCCTTCACAGAACGGTCATCGAAGTCAGACATCGAGGTGAACACCTACTGGCAGTAGTTTCTGGCAAATTTGTCCAGTCGAGGTCATTGCAATGTGCGCAATTTCAGATGGTTCCGCCAGCGACCGCCACGGAGTTTCTAATGGCGACAAGCTGAGACACCGACGATCATCCTACATGCCTGGAGTTCAAGTGACGCACGTGTGAAACGTCTCACTCGGCCGGAGCAGTTGTAACAGTGAAGGATGATTCAATGATGAAGAATTCTTATCATGCCTTTTTCTCGAATAATTTTAATTTGTACACCTTTTATACAAAAGTGAAAGCTGCTTGATGCTGGACACTCATATTTTGCAGTGTCAACAATTAATAAAGTCTTACATGCACCTACTTCGTGGATCACGCGTGTACTTATATGCGTATTGATATAGCATATACTGAAGGCAGTCCCCGATCCGTCTGAGGCGACGTTGGCTTTCAGTCAGAATCATAAGTGAGGTTGCGAGATGTTGTTGACCAAGGAGACCGGCGACTTTGCAACAGCAGCAGCGCCGTCAACAGACATGCTCCTGCAAAAGCTGCTCCTACGACAACCCCTCAGACAAGGAGCTGTTGGGCATGGGGTCCGATTTACCTCTCGTTGGGCTCATCACAGTAAACAGATTTGCCCGGCAAGGTTGACCCCAGGTTCCTGGGTTCACTTTTACTCCTCCAGTTTCCACTATAGGGCGAGGGGAGTTACCCTTAGCACGTCTCAATCTTTCTTCAGGTAGGCAGTATGCAATGATTGGACACACTGTACACTACATTGCATAATGTAGCACATCCTTAACACAGATCCTCACGATCTCTTGAATATAGGAAAGCGAGTCTTACGATGCTTGTGACAAGAAACGGAGTAGGGACAGTCTGAGTACTAGCACAATCGAATGATTCTTGGGATTTTTCAAATACTGTAGACGCTTCTCCTCCACCTCCCACTAGATGAGAGGGGCAAAGCAGTGAAAAGTCGAGCAGTTGTCTCTTCGTAGGTGTTCACATTGTCTAATCACGAATTTCTGGGCTCCCATCCTAGTTTAATGTGTCACAAGTTGTAGCAAGTACTTCTCATCTCGAAAAGCGCATTCATATTTTAAAACTAGCTTTGTTGGAAACTCAGAAATGCAGAGGAACGCAACTAGTTGTTACTAACATTTGCCAGATAAACAGTCATAGCTCGTAATTGACTCCACGGGTTCGTCTCCGCAGCACAAGTGAAGTCGCCAAGATGTCCACCACCTCCTCCAGGATGCTGGCGAACCCCTGCAATGGTTTCTTTTCGATGGGGCCGCACACACACGCAGTGCCGATGGCACTCTTTGCTACAAATCGACGCCGTCTGGCAGAGTCACTGCGAGAAGAAAAGGGACTTCCCGACAATGCCTGCGTGCTGCTTCAGGGTGGAAGTGACCAAGGCATCTGTGATGGCGACAGCTCCGATGTGGGTCCTGTGTTCAAGCAGGAGTCATTTTTCCATTGGGCTTTTGGTGTACTAGAACCAGACCACTACGGAGCAGTTGATGTTCAATCTGGAAGGTCCATTATCTTCATTCCAAGGCTGTCTGAGGATTATGCGACAGTTATGGGACGGCTTCAGACCCCAGAGGAAGTCAAGGAAAGGTGAAAGATAGAACTGTACCGGTGCACCATTGTAGCCACCGATATTGCAATATCTTAGTTTTCTTAAGGTACCGTGTCGACAAAGTACACTATGTGGACGAGTTGCCTGAAGTACTTTCCACCTTGGGCAAGGGTGGCTCTAAAGCAACTCTTCTTACACTTCAAGGAATCAACACTGACTCCAAAAAACACACAAGACCAGCTGCCTTTGATGGTAACTAACCAAAGGACCACTTAAAGTACTCACAAACACACTACAGTACATGATCTGGTCTGTCACCATAGGCATATCTGAATTCGCTGTCAATGACTCTCTCTTGCATCCGGTGATTTGTGAGTTGCGAGTGATCAAGACTGACATGGAGCTGGAGGCACTGAGGTATGTCACTAAAGTTTCTTCGGACGCTCACAAGATGGTCATGAGACAGATCAAAGCTGGGATGAAGGTACATTTTACACTGATTAACAACAGCTCAGTGGCTTATGGCATTTTGCATTTTCTTTCCTCCTTTCACCAGGAGTATCAGTGTGAGTCAAAGTTCCGAGACCACTGTTATTTCTATGGTGGATGTCGACATGTCTGCTACAGCCCCATTGTGGGGAGTGGCCACAGCGGCTCTGTGTTGCACTATGGGCATGCTGGCGCTCCCAATGACCAACCTGTGTGTGATGGTGATATGGTGCTCTTTGACATGGGTGCAGAGTACTATAGATTCTGCTCTGACATCACTTGCTCTTACCCTGTCAACGGAAGATTTACGGAAAAGCAGAAAGTGGTTTACAATGCTGTGCTGCGTGCCAATCGTGCTGTCATCAATGCTGCTCTGCCTGGCGTGACATACAAGGACATGCACTTGTTGGCTAATGGGGTCATGCTGGAAGACCTCAGGGCTGGTGGGCTGATCACTGGTGACATAGAAGACATGATGAAGCTCAATCTGGCAGGCAAGGTCTTCCAGCCACATGGTCTAGGCCACTTCATTGGATTGGACGTTCATGATGTGGGTGGGTATTTACCCGGACACCCCGAGCGGCCCACCGGCCCAGGGCTAGCAAACTTGCGCACAGCCCGCCAGCTCAAAGCCAACATGTGCCTCACAATCGAGCCGGGATGTTACTTCATCGATCACCTGCTGGACAAGGCCTTGGCAGATCCAGACCTCTCCAAATTTTTGGTGAAGGACAAGATCGGAGAGTACAGAGGCTTTGGAGGAGTGCGCATTGAGGAGAATGTCATCATTACCAACACCGGTGTCGAGATCATGTCCACTGTACCCAGGACCATCAATGAGATTGAGGCATGGATGGCTGGTGAGGGAGAGCAGGTGGAGTCGATCACTCGATATGAAAAGATGCACAGGTCAGTGTGAAAACACAGAGGCTTTATAATTCGACTCGATATACACATTCAAACAGATTTCATAAGGCCGGTTGTCAAACTGACAATAAAAAGTTTTTTCTCTTGTTGAAGTCACCTTCATTCTGACCCACACGTAAAAGGTACCATACGTGATGAAGTAAAAGATCTAGGAGACGGCGATGATGATGAGCACGACGACGACGACTCCTGCGGCCCCGCCAACAGCTAACTTGGCGCTCATATTCTGCCACCACATTCTCTTCTTAACTCTGAGGGATGCCGACCGAAACTCTTCCGAGGCCATCCCTAGTCGCTGTGATCTTTCGTCCAAATCATCCAATCTGTCCCCTCGCTCCATCAACCTGCCGACGTTGTCTTGCATGACCTCTGTGATTTCGCGTACCTGTTGTCTGATGCCGCTCAGTCTGACATCGGCTGCCACGGCTGGGGCCATGCGCGGCCCCGTCAGGAAAAAGTCGTCGTCGTCGTCATCATCAACCCCCTCCAGAAGTCCTCGGCGCTCTTCTGCATCGCCTCCACTTGAAGCCCTGGTCCCGACGCCAACGCCGCGGCTGGGAACGGGTCCATGATCCGTGATAAGATCTTCGTCGTCGCTGGGCATTAGACTCATAATGACGTTGACAAAGCAAGAACAATCACAGTTTGCAACTAAAGCGAGAAAAAAAATGACTAGAAGGGTAATGTCGTGGGCTTCGACCCCAGGCCGAATGGTCTTTTGTAGCGCGAGCCTGCCGGACATAAAACCTCGGGTTTCAGACTTGTCAGCTCGGCAGACAACAGAGTAAGCACATAACGTTATGTCCAACCCATTACAAATACAGTTATTGGTGAAATCAGAGCTGCTTGTTCTTCCAGCCGAGTCGAGCCGAAACTTTGGAGCCCGAACATGCTGAGCCCGCAACAACACCAGTCGTCGCTGACAGCTGCACAGACGTGTGCAACCAAGGTCTGTTGCGTCGCTCCCTTCTTTTATGCCACAGAGCAACGGAACACAGGGAGCCAAAGATTAGGGGAAAGAAGCAACTGCAGCTGTCACATAGGGTGGGTCATTTGTGCGGAAAGTGCTGAAACCCACCTGCACAACCTATCACATACGCACAGCATTACAGTAGAAGCCGCTTATGAGAACACCGGATATAAGAACAATCCGCATATACGAGAAGACTTCTCAGGGCACTTGATGTGGTGGATTCCACTGCATATAAGAACACTCAAAGCCCGCTACTGGCCTTTTATAATTTTTCAAAGATAATAAGAGGTTTCTTTGCCTGGGAGTTATCTTAAGTCTTTCTGGCTTTGACTTCCCTCATCTTCAATGGATGAAACAAAACCTTCACTTCAGTCTATAGAAAAAATAGTTCTGTGAGAGGAAAACTGTCGTTCAGCACGAACTCACTACAGAAAGTGGTGGGGTGAACGTACTTTTTAGACGCTAGCTTTTAAACTTTCAAGTATTTTCTCTCTCCCCAAAACTTTTGGAAACAGTAGCCCACAAGGGGCAGATGTTGCACAGATGACAATGGAATCTTTCAGAGGGGACAAAAAGCTTGCACTGGTCACTGCCGTACTTCTTAAGCCGCACGAAAAACTGGATCCCTAATACTCTTAATGTTTTCTGTCAGTTGTGCGTCCAGCTGCCTACACCGCCCACAGGGAACTCCATGCATTTGGTCAACGTTTCCAAGGACATCCAGCGAAGACCTTGATCCTCAGCACGGAAAACTTTGACATAAGAACATGGTCAACTTTCTCAGGGTCTCAACAGATTCACACTGTTATCGTCCTCATTGTTCGCCGCTTCACTTCTAAGCACCTAGTTGATCAGAACTTGTCTGCGAAACTGAAAAGAAAGTGATATTTTGGTCGAAGCCTTTTTCCTCGAATCATGAAGGCGAAATTTCCCAGGTTGTCCATACACCTCAGCAGCAGAACTCAAATCTATACCTTTTAGTGATGATCTCAAGTAGTGTCTTCACTGCTCCAGTGTCCCTTAGTCTATCAAGAGCGGAAAATAAATGTGTCACATCTTGCCCGTGTTCTCAGCCTCCAAGTCTAAAGCCAGGCTGTTGTCCTGCCTAGGAGAAGGAGGACTTTGCCAGAGAACATTGAAGTGTTTTCTTTCTTCGTATTCATTGGAGTTGACACTTAGCTCTGGTTCTGGGGGAGAAGAAAATGGCCATGGTGACGCAGGAGGGTGTGGAGATGGTACAGCCGCTGACGGTGGAGAAATTGTTTTTTTGAGCTTTAACGTGAGCAACAGAAAGTCAACATAAACCAGAAGACAGCTGCATACGGCTTCTAGCAGTTGCTAATTACAAGGAGTCCGTGCAAGTAATCTCACATCTAAAATTTAATTTAGCATTCGCATTTTAAATTTTCTGCCGCATTTTGCGCATGCGCTGCGTGGACCCATCCTTTTGGAGTCTATTTTGATTGATAACAAATCGTGTATGTCCTTTCCTCCACTGGATGAAGACCAAAAGGCAAAGGGTGTCTGCACTGAGTGATGAATAAATGCCCCACGAGGCAACTTCGTAGTCATCCGCTTCTCCCGCAGCCTGGAGACCAAGGTGAGGACGCCCAAAGACAGAAAGGACCTGAGGAGAAAGTATGGAAAGAAGGGACTGCAACAATTGTTACAGGGGAGTCTCTCATAGGTGTCTCAGCTTAGGCTCAGGCCGTTGAGGAGAAGCCCATCTGTGTCCTCGCCGAGAGCTTGACGTGGGTCGCACCGTGATTTTTAAGTCAAGGAAGGAGTTACGACCCAACTTCTTCCTTCTGCCACTGCTGCCAGTTCCTCTCAGAGAGGACGAAGAAGCTAGGGGGTGGAGAAGATGGCCAAGTTGTCGTGAAGCTTAGTTGATGCGGATCTTCCCTGACAAGAAGCTCTGGACTGTGGACGTCGAGTCGCTGCAGATGCATGTTGAATGCAAACATAAAATCGCGCCAATACCCACTTAGACGTCCCCAAACCTGAAAATAAAGTATTTGAGTATGAGACGATGTTATCCTAAGAATCATAATGTACTAATAATTTCGAAGTGTTTAATATTCAAACGGACAATCGCCGCCTGCCGATGCGTTGTGAAGTGAGAATAATATGACGAGAATATGGATTCCTTCTCATGACGCTAGTCAGTCACGTTTTCAGTATTGGACAAAGCTTCTGCTGTCTTAACCTCCATGACCTGACCGCAGCAGCTTCGTCACGAATCCTACGCTGAAAATGGTAAAACACTACTGGGGTGGTGGCCTTGTGTTTCGTCCTTCCAGCCTTTATATGAGACCAGCTGGGTAACCGACGGTAGGGTTATGATGTCATTGCCTATGAGGATGCATTTGAGAATCCATTTAAACCGAAAATCCATACAAGTCTTCAGCAGAGGGAACATAGAGCCATCTGAAAAGGGGATATACACCATCACTTTGGGATGCAGCATCGAAATAGCTGTTTACGACCATTTGAATAGAAGAGTAGGGTTTATAACCAATGTTTCAGACTAGGCCTGAGAAGCGTTCGATCAGTTTAAATGATATTTTGTGAGCAAAAGTGGTCCTGAGTTACGTAAATCTTGCAATATACTTTTGACATGGATAAAAGTCAAATCAATGTTAGACTGAGAAACAGATGAATACCATGACTGCTAGATTTTGTCATGTTCTGTTTGCAACAGGTGAGAGCCGAAGCTACTGTGCTGCCACCTAGCGAACAAATAGTCGAAAGCCCCTCGTACTGCGATTCTAAGTAGCAACGCTGATCAAGAAACAGCTGGGTTTTGTTTTGCACATGTGTTTCTTACGCTCCGAAGAAGAAGCTTCCACCTGAGGAGTTCACGGTGACGATGCGGGTGTTGGCGCTGGCAAGCGGCGGCAAGGACTCGACCATGTGCATGTTGGAATGCATTTCGGCCGGACACCAGATCGTGGCGCTGGCCAATCTAAGGCCAAAGGAAAGAGATGGTAAGAAACACTTTGTATTCGACTTTTCTTCATGCGATTATCAAGGTGGCGCGTCTCTCCTCTTTCAGTGTCCGAGTTGGACAGTTACATGTTTCAGACCGTCGGCCACGAGGCCTTGGACCTCTTGTCTGAGGCCACAGGCCTGCCCCTCTTCCGCGGGGATTTAGCGGCCGGGTCTTCCATCAATCAAGGCGAGACGTACGAAGCCGCTAATGAGGACGACGAGGTGGAGGATCTCTACAGGCTGGTGAAGAGGGTCAAGGAGAGCGTCGAATTCGAGGCCGTGTGCTCCGGAGCTATACGGTCCGACTACCAGAGGATCAGGGTGGAGAATGTGTTAGTGAAACTAATAGCTGGGCTGTGTTTAGAGAGTTACTGTTGGGAGACCTTTTCACGTAAACATTGATTTTTTTAGATGCTCTCGCTTGGGTCTGGTAAGTCTTTCGTACCTCTGGCGCCGAGATCAAAAGGATCTATTGCGTGAGATGATCGATTGCGGACTGAAGGCAGTCATCATCAAGGTGGCGGCTTTAGGACTGACGCAAAAGCATCTGGGACAAACTTTGCAAGAGATGGAGCCGTACCTGATAGAACTGGTGAGAAACATTTACGTCGCGGCGTCACATATCGGCATTTAGTTTGGGTTTCTTGACTTGTGCTTCTCGTTCAATGCTCATACGTTTTCAGGAAACCAAGTACGGTATCAACGTCTGTGGAGAAGGTGGCGAATTCGAAACATTTACCTTAGATTGCCCTCTCTTTGTAAAATCTATGGAGATGTGAGTTATTCTTGTATCATCGCGAAAGTCGTCGTCACGTCCTTTTTGGCATTCTAGTGAGTCCAGCGAGGTGATTTTGCACTCAGATGACGCCTTTGCGCCAGTCGCATATTTGAAGATGAACTCAGTCAAACTAAAAGAGAAGAAACAAGTGGGTAAACTTTAGTCCAACGGGTCAAAGTATTACTACTAATCACGGGTGTTCCTCAGCAAGGAGAAGCGGGCAAGCTCAACGTTCTTAAGTCTCCTCGTAGTCGAGTAAGAGATGTTCTGCTAGCCAGGAGCTCCCAGCGTGAGGTACTGGAAGACCCCCCACCTGTGATAAATGCGGTGGAAATTTGCGATTTCGGCGGTGGTGGAAGAGGAAGAATTGTCTTTGCACCTGCCTCGTCCCAGGAGAGGGAAGGCGGGAGGTGGTTCTCCATAGTCAACTTGGGGAGTCAGACTGACTCAGCCGCTATGAGCATGAAACAAACCATGCAGCAGTTGAGCGGTGAGGAAAAAATGCCTATAGTTTGTATTAGAATAAGAAATAATGTACAGTATACGCACATCGTATGCCGTACCAAGTTGGATAAAACGAAGCTAGTCATTAGTTTTTCGCAGAGTAAATATATGTTTTACGATCTGTAGAGACTCTTCAAACTATTCGTATATTTTTCATACTTCTACCTGCCTCCACAGAGGTCCTCTCAGAGCATGGATTGACTACGTCTGATCTGGCATTCGTGAGTCTTCTATTGTCCGACCTTTCTGACTACGCCGAGGCCAACGCTGAGTACGTGCGCATCTTCGGTGTCAACCCTCCAGCTCGGGCATGCGTTCAAGCAAACATCACTAAGGGGGTCAGCCTCTCTGCGGTGGGGTTTAAGTCCCAGAAACAAGAGGTAACACGCGAATTGACAAGTGAACAATCTTTAGTTGATGGCGGATGCTTTGAATGAACAGATGTCAGTCAATCTTTATTCAGATATGGGTAAATAGTACATAAGGTTAAGGACATTTTGGTTGGAACAAGAACTGCTTCCCTGAGCACTTTCCAGGCACGTCTTTTCGTGGAAAGGAAACTGATACTAAATTCTCTTGGTTTCCCTTTCCCAGCCATGGGAAGACCAGACTCGCTTCGAGTCATTGCTGATCCAAATATTTTACTTGACTGACTTGAACTGTTGTGAGTTTACGTATGTAATGGGTGTCCTAGCTAAGAACTGTTTGACAAAAAGCCCCCTCTCGTCCCTCATCAATTGAAAAACTTTATCTCTCTTTTTTTAGGAGCCCTTCGTGAAAGAAAAGTTTCTTCGTCGTGCAATGCACGTGCAGAGCATTTCACACTGGGCACCAGCAAACATTGGACCCTACAGTCAGGCTGTCAAGGTAAGCACGTGCTCCTGTACTGCGTATAGATTACAGTACTGTTTTAACGAGTGACCTTGAAGTTCACTTCCCGGCAGTGTGCACTTGGTTGTGGTAGGGGAGAACTTGGAGAAAAAAGCTTCTTTTAGCGTACACGCACACTTTTGTATCCTGAATACTTTCCTGTTACTTATCCTAGAGGTAGACGAGATATGCTTAGAAACAGCAGTCCAAAGCGACTGTCACGTGGCCTGCCTGCCAGACAAAGAATCTCACTATCCATCCAAAGGAATATTTCTGCTTAAGGAACGCTAAAGGTAGACAAGCATGAAGCAGATGGCGAGGAGATGCATATGAGGCTGAACTTTCACATGAGGGAAATTTGCAGGACGCAATTTTTTCTCTTGCAACCGGAGTATACGTAGTCAAGGTCAAAAGTGTTCATACGGTTGGGAGTGGTAAAGACAATATTCAAGTGTTACAGGAACTTGTCTGGTTATGAGTGTTAGGGGCGAGTATACTTTGTAACTTACGTAACGAAACTTACACGAGGGTTTAGCAGTTTAACGGATTATTTCGAATCATGTTTTGAGGGGATCAGAAAGCAGAAGTGTAGGGGGATCTGTCAAAGACTTGTTGGATATGATACAAAGCGACTTTTTTACTGTGATCGGAGCTGTGCTATCAACTGCTGGAGTTTCTAAACGAATAGATTTGGACCTTGTCTCATCGTACAGGTTTGTATCCATAATTTTAAGTTATGTACTAGCAATATGTACTTCTGATTAACCTTTAATCTTGACTTGCGTTGATATAAGGGACTGCTCTCAATTTGTGTGAATAAAGGCAAATTGTGAATTGCACCTCTTTGAAATTGCTGCTCACAGTAGCCTCTGGATACTTTTGATCTCTACTGTTCTAGATGCTTTCCACGATCCCTCAGTCAACAGTCGATGCTCGATTTAGTATCCACATTGGTCAGGAGGAAAATGATTCCACACGCAATTGAGTGTGGCACGAACCCGACCCTCCTTATTGCTGTAGTGATGCAATGACTCACTGAATCGTGATTCGTTTTTCTTGGGATCAAATACATCGTGAGTCAACAGGAGGTGGCTCCTGACGACTCCTTCCACTCCGACAAGCGCCAGGGGAAGAAGAGGTGGAGGCCTCTCAACTAATTCCAAATATCGACTAAGCGTTCAAGCTCTAGTCTATGTCAGTATTCCTATGACTGAACTACGTAGGACTGGGTTGAACTTTTTTTTAAGATCAAGTCACATTTTAATTTTCATGTTTGAGCTTGAGTCAATTTCAGCTCATTAGGGCTCCAATTTTGAGAATACCTTTAAAATGTTCAGGCCAATTTTGCAATCTAATTTTGAGCCAGTTCTTCAGCCACAGTTCTTATTGGTTTCACATTTTTTAAGGTTTTCAAGAAAGCGTAACTTCACAACTGGAAGGCCTGTTTATAAAGTTGTCAAATCTGGGACCAAGTGACCAGTTGAACATACTGGACTCACTCACAAATGCACATGAATAATTTAGAAATGACCTAGATGAAAGACTCGGAATTTGACTCTTCATTAGAGCTTATGCAACTATGTGCTGGTAGTGCACCTATCTTACAAGGAATGCTATAAGGAGTAAAAAAGTCATCCAAAATGTATTGTAATACCAGGGTGAGCTTTTTTCAAGGTAACAAGACATTCAGGCACAACTTTGTTTGGAGGCCCATTCACATAAAAACCGTGAAAGTTGTTGAGAAACTGACAAATGAAAACTTTAGGGGTTCTGCTGAACACAATGACACATTATTTTGTTATCACAGTGAACTAATCTCTGACCCACTTGTGAACTCTTTACCTCTTCCATCTATGTCCAAGAAATCAGGTGACAGGGTCTTAATTTTCATCCACATCATCAGGGAAAGCAAATGCCAGGCAATCACTGATGCTGCCTCAGGGAAGAATAGAACAGGGGACATCTTCAAGTGCTTAAAGGTGACGCTCACACTGGTGTGTAATGTCAAATAACTATCAGAATGTGAAGGCTGCTAGGAGTGTCCAGAGATGTTTTTGAGGAGGCACTGCTATGCTAGCCTTGGCTATAGCTGTAAAAAGGCCAAGATTTCATGGAAACCCCCAATATGTGAGTCAGTGGGAGCAACAATCAAGAAGAGGCTTTTGATTTGGGGACATTTTATTGCCTTGCATTGTATCTGATATAACATAGCAGAACCCTACTTTGCTATTTTGTCATATAAGTAATGTTTATCGTCCTGCTTGCGAAATGCTAAAAATGTTTCCCAAGTAGTTTGGTTCAACATATTAACTTTTGGCACTAGTCACATATGTATTTAATAACTAGATACAGATAAATTTGCCAGATTTTGCTACATGTCTGGAGACTAAAAGGTCTCGTGGGGGGACAGTTCTTCCTCCAGCATCTTGAACCTTCAGCGTCTTCTTTGCAGCGTGGTATGGGCCTGAGTCCAGCTGGAAGGTGAACTCATTGTCCTGTGCAACCTTCCTCATCCACGGGATGACTGTGGACCTCATGGCATAGATGTAGGCATTGGCATTGACATGCTGACCTTTGTCAAAGAAGACTGGAGGCATGGCCTCACATGTGGAGGCCGTGATACCCAAGATCATGATGCTGACGGGATGCTTGGACCAATACTTTGCTGGGACGTCGTTTCCATCTCTTGAGATCAAGGGGTCATTCTAGTGGTTGAAGTTGGCATCAACTTTTTCGTCACTGAAAATCGTGACTTTCCTTCCACCAGGAGACCTCAGCCAGTTCAGCAACTTCTTATGCCACTCCACCCTCGTTGCCTTCATTGACGCTGTGAGGATGTACTTCTTGGTGAACCTGTACGACTACATCTTCGGGACCTGTTTGAGGCACCTGGACACTGTCATCGTTGATATGTGTTGCCTTTTAGCTAGCAAAGACATGGGGATCATCGGACACTTCTGCACGGTTGCCTTCAGGTGCTCACAAAGTTGGTGTCACGCTTCAGCTCACTTCGAGTGGCATGGGACTTGTGTTTGGTCTCCCCAGTGACGTTCCCCTTGTTGTACACGTTGCACGCAGTCTTCTGGTTGTACTTCAGCAGCTTGATGATGTCCACTGGGATGTGACCTGCGCCAGCAAGGTCACATATAGCATCATGTTTTGCTTGTTCCATGGCAACTGAGGCCTGATTGACAACAACAAACACTAATATTTGAAAGACGAACTGCCAACATTTCACTTTTAGTGGGAAATTCAAGTCCACTCCGCCTAACTTCGTGGCCATGATGAAGTTAAACTTGGTGTAAATTTATCTGTCAGACTCTGTACTTTTTAGCAGCCGAAAGTTAACTGTTCTTTGAGGAATATCTGGTGAGTAAAATCTTCTACGTCAGGCAGAGTTTTTCAATTTTTTTTACAAAGTTTTGGAATTGTGAAAGCCTGGCCAAACCGCCAAATTATCAACGTACGCCTAGAGACGCTGTCGACGGTGTGTACTTGAGCCATGGAGCACTGGTCTCAACGCGCCGACATTGGTCGCTACACCTCAGCTAATGCACCATAGTTCGATGGTCCATTTGGACGCTATCGCGTGTCAATGGGCAGCTGACGCAGAAGGTGCTAAAAAAAGTGAAGAGAGAGGGCTCACTTTGATAGAGACCCTCTCTAGACAAATATGCTGCATTCCCGGGCAGGCCAATGGCGGAAAAGTGAAGGTTCTTCTGTCCAAAGTTGCAGGGGTACAAAAACAGCTTCTCCTTTTCTTCTCCTACGTGTTGCAAAGTTGGATTATTTTGTGTAAATATTTGTAGTAATTTCCCTACAAAAATCAAAAATTGAATGAAATAGATTAGGGCATGGAGGATGTAGAAAGCATGGATGGCATGAAGTTCGTAGATGGTGGTGAGCGTGTGGACGGTGTAGAGCACATGGAAAAAAAGGAGCACATGGACAATGTGGAGCACACGGACAGCATGGAGCATGTCGATGACACCGAGCAAAAGCCAGATGGACATGGCACTTAACAGGTTCGCAGGTACTTGAACCTTCAACTGCAGTCTTAATCTGGGACATGCTGAGTACCTCCACTTATACTACGCATGGGGATAGATCATGACGGAGGATAGCTCTGACATTCCCTCAGGAATTTGACTTTTTTATCCCTTAGGATCGCCTGCTTTTGGGATAGTAAAGTAACATCCCCTTGGAATTGTCGGGCCACTTTTTTGTGGCAATCTACCCGCATAAAAATAGCCTTTGTTATTGGTTTTATCCAGAGATTTGTTGTTATTTTGTCTCTAGCAAACCGAGCAAATGCTGTCTCTCTCACTTTCTTCTCTCTGGCTTCACAGCTCTGCCTTGGGATAAACTCCAGGCTATCGTACTTGCCACAGAGGCAGAAATTGTGGCGTGTCTATAGCATGGAGAAGTGAGTGGGAGAGATGGAATTTGCTGTGCTTGCTAGAGAAATAATGTCAACAAATGTCTGGGTAAAACCAACAACAGTCACTATTTATACATGTGTGGATTGCAGCAGAAGAGTGACCTGATAATTCTGAGGGGATTCTTTTTTATCGCAAGGGCAGATCCGGAGTAATAAAAGAGTCTCTTGCTAGTGACAAAATGTCCGCTGTCGAAACGGGCATATCTCAAAAAGTTATGCACAAGATGATCCAAAAAGACTGCAGTGAGGTTGGTTTTTTTTTTCAAGAAAGTTGTCAATTTTTGGTAGCAGAAAAGGATGAAAAAATGGAGGACTTACGTATTTCTTGACATTAACATCCTGGAACTGACTACTTACTTGCTAGATCACCTAGTAGTACCAACAACAGAACAGTTCAATTTTCGATATAAAGTCCAAATTTGTGATTGACGTGTCTGGGTGTCTGTTCTGACAGTTGACGGCTATGGTGTGCTTTGTTCTGTCCAGTGCACAGCTCGCATTGCTTACACAAGCCATCACCCCCCACTTACTTGTCTTTGGTCAACAGAAGGTCTTTACACTTTGCGCAGCATAGGGTTGTCATATTATTTGTACTGCATCACTGCTTAATCAGATAAGAAGACATGCCATGCATGTCATGACGACCTAATTTAACTTAACCTAAACTAACTGAACCCAAGAATGTAGCACTCCTCGTCAGCTTTAGGCAAGATAGTCCTCATCATCCCCTTAAGATAAGCTCAGATTTGGAATTTCTATGGCGTGATGGCTCTTGAGAATGGTGAATAAATAATCAATCTTTTGTCCAGGGAAGTATCACCCACACAAAAATAGGTGTTGTGGAAGCCACAAGTGGTATATGAAAATCCTAATGTTGATTAGTTTCATATTCTAAAAGCTTAGGTCTGTTGTCCTCTAAATGTTATGGTTGTCTAAATTTTAATCTGATTCGTGGGTTGCCCAGTGCATGAATTATGACTTTGACACATTACTTCATCAGAAGTAATTTTTTCACTGAATGAAGTTCACACCTTTCGAGATTGTATTTACTGCGAGTTGTTGGTTTTAAAACAGTGGTCCTCTTATATGCATGTTTGATGAGAAGCTATAATCGCGCCGATCCATTTTATCCATATGCACAATGCCATATGCGTATGGAGCACTTGGTCATTGCAGAAGGACACTACACAAAAAAGTAGTAAGATATTCTTCAATCGTGTAACAATTCAATGGGTGGTGCTCAGGTCAGATGATGTATTTTGACGCCACTGTTTTTTCTGAATGCTGCCCCCGATTGTGTTCATGCGGGAGGGACATACGAGGCTGCTTTACTCCATAGCAGAACAAAAGCCAGTGCAATAAAGTAAAGAGCGAGTTCGAACATGGAGTAACAAAGTGAGAGTGAGTTGCAGAGTGGGAGCAGCCCATTCTGCCAAGTTGCCAAGCAGCCACGCAGCTCAGCTTGGTTGCCTGCTCAGTGGGGGTCATTTGTGACAACAGACAGGCATTCAGAAAACCGTGGCGTCAAATTACGAATTGCGTCACTGTAAGTGGACTTAATTGCCCCCTCGATGGATGTGACGCCCCTTGGGCAGTTTGATTTTCCTCAGCTTTGCCTCAGGAAATTAAATCTGCCCTCATGCCATCACATCTATCGAGGAACAATAAAGTCCTGCTTTACAGTGATACAATATATCTATATCTAACTAATATATATAACGCAGTAGGACTTTATGCAGTCTGTCTGTCTGTGTGTCTGTCTGCCTGCATAAGCAAAGTCAAACTGTCTCTTCCTGGTACTTTTGACTTGGTCCAGCTCAAAAGCTGGACCCCCTGCCATCTAAAATGTGAGTGTCTGTCTGTCAGGCTATGGGGACTACATAGGCAGGAACTACATAGGCGGGAATGACATAGGCGGGAACGACATAGGCGGGAACGACATAGGCGGGGACGACATAGGCGGGGACGACAGAGGCGGGGACAACAGAGGCGGGGACGACAGAGGCGGGGATGACAGAGGCGGGGACGACAGAGGCGGGGACGACAGAGGCGGGGACGACAGAGGCGGGGACGACAGAGGCGGGGATGACAGAGGCAGGGACGACAGAGGCACAAATTGAACAGGCAGTGACTTTATAGTTGGGGGCTTCATTGGAACCACCAGCGAAGTGGGTCGGATTTGCCAGTAGTTATTACATAGGTAGTATTTTTGAACCTTCATCTGAATGACTTTGTCACCTTCAAATGACTAAGTAACCAAGTGGTTTGACGCAGCAATTTAAACTTCACGGTGATCGCGCAATCACAGGTCTACTAACATCAACTTGATTTTCAAGCCGAAAAGGATTCTTGACTCTGGACCTTGAATAGGACTTACTCAACACAGATCCACCTTATCCAGCCGATACAAAACATGTGATCTTATGGTGTAGCACTGTACTGTATCACATGAAGTTTTGGTCAGCGTACCTTCGGGCAGTAAATCGATCTTGCTATTAAACTCGAATGCACTAAATCAAGTACTAACTGTTCGAACGCAAGTGTCACAATAAGCGGAAAGCAGCTTTTATTGCTTTTTCCCTGGAGATGTTAAGATTTTAAAATAGATAGTGACTTTTTTTGAATCTCCCAAGGATCGTGCAGTTCAGAGATTTTCCTCTTTGGATGCCCAGGAGATTACGGACTATGGATGTCTTATGCTCCGACTTGGAGACACTCAATGGCACACACTGTCTTTACTGTGTGTACACTAGTACGAGGACATAATATGCGTAAGACTTACTGCGCAACGTTTACTACTTACATGAGCATAGCATTTTGCCATGTTTTCTTGACATCGCTATAGCACCGCTATAACCTTATAAGCTCCCGGAATAGGCAGGTAACAGGAAGCGGATATTCTCCAGACTTTTATAGTAGCTCATTTCGTCGGAATCTCCCTCTTCCAAACTTTGTAGGTAATGCTGATGTTTTGCACGAGACTGCTGGAGTTTTTCGGCTGATAGGAAAATCTGTTGGTGATGAGATTTATGTTTTTATTATGCTTTATTCTATACACTCTATCAGATCTGCAGCCTCATTCATGTTGCCGGGCAAATCGGCTTGGTGCCGGGTTCCATGCGCCTGCCGGAGATCGGGGGACCTGAAGGTGAGGCTCGACTGGCACTTCAGCACATCGAGAGCATCTTGATTGCACAAGGAGGGAAGCTGCGGGACGTTGTCCAGGTAGGAATATATTTTTTCCTCAATTTGCCTCCAGAAATGCACTGCCTTATGGCCCTTGATTCTAAATCTCCTATGCACCGCGGGCTCTGCTCCGGAGCTCCGCAGTCTGCAAAAAAGGAGGCCTACAAAAGGGCTTTGTGAGAAAGTTGCGCGCTTAAGCGAGAGGACACCAGAGGATGCCATTTGTGCCAGATTGCAAGATGCGAATAGGCAAAAAACCGCACTTTTAGGCTGCCTACAAATTAGGGTAAAGGGCGAGTTGGGTTGTAAACCCTGTTTCAGCATTAATACCAATTCAAGAGTTGCCAGATTCCTTGTCAGACTAAATGAGTGGAGTGACGCAGCTCTGCGGGTCCTGAGATGGAATGACTTGATCCAGCTGAACAATCAGAACAACTGCAGGTTCAGCACCAATCTTGTGTGATATCTTCAGGCAACGGCCCAACTCCCGACCTTTTAACCAGATTTGGCCGGAGTATGAAATTTGACCGAAAATAGTCTGCGCATGATGCGAAGTTTGCAGTAGCTATCGAAAGGGTTACAATGGATGAACACTTTATCGAGCCGCCACTGCCAACAACACAATGACGCATCTCTTTTTTTTGCCTCCTTCACTAGTGATAACCTCAGCTTTTTTTTGAGATGGTAGAAGACGACTCTGACAAACATGCAAATGCGGTCTTTTGTGATGTCGGCTCATGATGGAAGCTTTTTTTATAACACGGCAATGGGATTTGGGAATTCTTACGTTGCATCACGGACCATTTTCATCAACTTTTAAAATGATGAGTGGCAAGCCTGAGGTGGTCCCAGCGTAAGCTGCCCTGCTCAGTGGCAGGAACTCAACCATATGTAGTAATTTTTTATGTTTTAGTCTGTCGCCGGCGTCGCCCTAAACTTGCAATTTTGCCGAAACGTGAAGTAATAACTTAAATTAATAAAGCCTCAAGATTTCCAACGGTGCAAAAACAGCTCTGCAGAGCTGCAGTGTTTAGGAAATTACGCTTTGTCATGCTAGACGCTATAGAGTCCCCGGACCCCAGCATTGCGAGGGGCTGCCTTAATAGCCCATGAATGAGACAGCGTTAGCAAAAAAGTTCGATGCCAATTGCAGCTTTTAGTCTTAAGTCTAAAACATATTCCTAATGAAACTCGAGTAGAGGGTGTTGGTTGGTCATCACTTCTTTCCAGATAGTAGAATCAAACAGATTCCAGCCAGGAGGAGGTGGCGGCCGGACTTGCCCGCTTTAGGACATGCTGGTCATGGCTGGTCATTAGGATATAGATGGTCAGACTTCTCACACAGCCAAGCTTCACTTCTTTACCAGAATTAGCACAATGTACCGATTAATGCTCGTGTTGATAAAATGAAAAAAAATAGACTTATGGGAGGAATCTTTTTCAGCAGCAGAATTAGGTTGGGATCAGAGCTCACTAAAATGTTGTTTATTGTGTGTGAGAGCGTGATATCTCCCCACATTATGTTGAAAAATGTGCCTCTGCTTTCTGTGGCAGAGTTGAGGCAGTGATTGCTGAAAAAGACAGTCAGAAGACAAAAAAAATTGTAGACAACTAAGTTTTCTGTAGAAAGGCTATTCTCTAGTTTGCCCTTTGTGTCTGGTCATGTTGTAAGTACTAAGAATGACTCGAAGAGATGCAGTCATGGGCATGCAAAAATCATGAAGTTCTTTGGAGTCTGCTATTTGCAAAGGGCAATCTTTTCACTGGAATTGGCTGGAGACTCAACTGCTTCTCGCTAGCTAAAAAAAAATATGCTCCTGCCCTCTGAATTCGCCAGTCAATCTACGAAAACCACACTGCTTTGATCGAAGACTGATGATGCAACTGCCTCCCTGCTCAGGCCGATGTCCGACACATTTGTATCCCTACGCAGGCCTATACCCGAGCATCCCCCCCCCTTGTTCAGGCCTATATCTCTGCATGTCCCCCCCTTGTTCAGGCCTGAGAGGGACAGTTGATGTGTTGGACATTGTTACGGTATGCCAAGAGGCAGGATGACTCAATGGGACTCCCTACCCCGCTGTAGTTGAGATAAACTTGGCGGCCCATGTTATGGTGAGGAACAACTCCGAGCTACCATCAGCATAAATGCAAGAATGGGGGTAGAGTCAAGGTGAGAGGACTTGAATTCTTATTCAGGTATGCAGATATGCAAGGCTGCAGCATTCAAGAAAATATGGATATCAGGACTAGTGAGATGATCTCTTAGTCTTGGGGCGAACTGTTTATATCTGCCGGACCACGGACATGGCGTCAGAAGTCTAGAAGAAGACATGGTAAAGTGACAGTGGCTGTTCCATAAGAAGTTGAGGCCAGCTTGTGTAATGCACTAACATTCCTGTACCTGTCTCATGCCAATAATGTTAAACAAAGTGTAAAAAATTGTCCAGCAAACTATTTTTCAGAATGTGTCATTAAAATTTCAGTCGTTTAGCACTTGTATCCAGTACATTTTCCACCTGTAAGATGAGCGAAGAGCCAAATGTAGAGCAGAGCAAGGTGCCAGAAAAATTGGGAGCAGAATACGTGAGGGCAATAACACCAAAACAAATGTAAGAGCGGGAAGAGGCCTACAGGAATTGCCATTTTATGATAGTAACAGGCCCCCTCCCACATACTCTTCACGTCCGTTATGCTGGCAGAAGTGCTACCAGCCAGATCTTTTTTGACTCTAGGGAAGACATGAAAGTTGCAAGGGGCCAAATCTGGAGAATAGGGGTGATGATCAATGGTGGTGATGTTCTTCTTGGCCCGGTAGTCCTAAGAGACTCTGCTGTATGAGGCCTAGCTAGCATTGTCCTGGTGTAACAACCAACCCATTCTCCACCTTGGATGGCCTCTTCCTCTTGCAGTAAGGCGCTGAAAGGTGGTCAAGACTTTGATGTAATTGTCCGCATTGACTGTTTGTCCATTGGGCACGTAGCGCCAGTAGATGCGTCCACTGTTGTCGAAGAACACAATGCTCTACTACATCGTGTCGCATATGTTTTGGTGCAAGCATCGTATTTCAGTATATTTCTCAGTCTGAAAGTGCGTCACTAATATTCCAGTCGTGTAGCACTTGCATTGAGTACCTTCTTTCTTGCCAGCAGCAAGTAATAACACTTCTCACTGGGTTTCGTTTGACTAGGAGTGGTAAGGTCAGGAAGTCATGTAATTCCCTCGTTTTTCTCGTTTGGATTATGATGCACCAGAAGCCTTATTCATCCAGGAAAGCTGTATATATTAAGAGCAAGATCCGTATGTCTGTCTGTCTATGAATCTGTGGCTCTGTCCCGGTATGGGCGCTTCAACCACTGCCCCAATCATCCCAAAACCTGGCCAACAGACACTACTTTTCACGCGCCGTCAAATAGGGGCCTTAGATGCACAATTCGAGGCTGCTTCAAGGCCACCGTCGTGGTCTGAAGTTGCATTTGCTACGAGGCTGAGCTTAAGCTTTGCATCAGGGTAAATGGAGTTCGTGTAACCGTCAAATTAAAAAGGTTAATAAATTTTTGCTAGGTTTATACATTTTTGTCATTTTTAAAAAGTTTTATTCTACGTGCAGCACATACACACACGCATGAATTCAGTTTTTTAAGAGACTTTTAAACCCGAAACATTTCTTCTAACCCTTCATTTCTGCTAATTCTACAGGTGGCGTTTCCTTTTGCACTGAGTATATATCCACCCAACAATGCTTACAGACTTTTCAGTAGCCATATCTAGACAGAATCTGGCCACTGTCAAGAACTTTTTTCATGGCAAGAACGATCCTAGTCAGGAGTTGCTTGCCACACATTGATAGATTTTGTGAAGAAGAAGAGCTCGAGGCCAAGAAGCGGATAGAAAGTCACGATTACTTTGAGTAAACGTTGATATGTGGATCTCTTGAACTGAGAAATGTACTGTGGATGAATCATATCAGTGCTACAACTTTTGTTGCTGCAGTGAGCCTCACAACACAGTTAATGCTGACCAACTCAATTCATTATGGGAAGATTCTGCTCCATAGCCCTTGACCGAGGTGATGTCCGTTGGGGAAAATTGCCTGCTTATGCTGTTTGTCGGGGTATAAGCGGTTTAGTATCAAGATGGGTTGTCACAAAGTTGATCACGTTGCAGAATCTTGACTTGTGGAGCGCGAACGACCTACTTGAGGCACAGACTTCACGTCACTGCGCGTATTCAACCCATTTTCCCCTGCGGATATTGTTTGTGCCAAGAGCGGTGCTACTGGCATGTACTTCTGCATGAGAGCCTGAAGCACTCAGAACAAAGAAAAAGATAAGTAAAATAAAAAAAAAAGATTTGTCACGACCAGTTTTTGTACCAGAGACAAAAAATGCGCCCGGCTCAAGCCTCTACAACTCTCCACACACGTGTAGAAAGTTTCTCAGTGGCACCAGGAGAAAGACGTTCTATCCACCTACTGGTCGGCAGTTACCCCCGGGGCTCTCCGGAGGGTATCCTCTTCGTTAAAGGTCGCAACTATTAAGGAACTTTGTGGCGGTATCATTGCATTATGAAATCATTCAAGATATCCTTTTCCGATAATGCTCGCAGTCGTGCTCTGGAGAAATAGTAACTTTTTGCTTCGCTCTCATTTGTCAAAAAAGTTCTTCAAATTGACCTTGACAAGGGTGCATTTTTTTGAAAGACCGAATGGTCTGCAAAATCACACGGGAGAAATTACACTGCCTTCTTCTGGTCCTTGCCCTCGTCGTGCACCTTCCACAGTGTGAATGCATGATGTTCGAATGGTAGACGGATAGATTCTTGTGGCTGGTTGTGCACCCGGGGCTGATCCTTTTCTCAGACATGTTACTGCAGCAGATGTCGGAGTAACTTTGCGAATGCTCTCTACGCTACGGCGAGCAAATGGCATAACTTGAGCAAACAAGGTGCTGTACAAACAAGGTATGGATGAATGAGTGATGCCCCTATGTCCGTCTTCAGACATCATCCCATGCCTGGACTGCACTGAACTGGATGCCTGGTAGTGGGGAGAAAAATTCATAAATCTTCGCCTAAAATTCATCCGTCTCAGCATTGGCTCTTTGCTCATGCATTTCCCCCGTTTTTCCCTCTCTATCGCGTTTCCCCATGATGTTTGAGCTCGATTGTTGGCTTTCTTTCTTTCTCCTCTCTTGCTCAGGCGGAGAACGGGTTCTGCTCTGTCTATGTTGCTTCCCACTCAAGCCAAAATTTAATCAAAAAGTCCATCAAATATTTGAGGGAGGCGAGAATTTTCCCTGAGTAGATTAATAATATGGCCGCCGTCTCCACTCGACTGTGTCCGCCTTTTGGAGAGGATACAAGGAAAGGAGGGACTATTTTCTCTCTTGGAAACTCATCTACCAGAGGTGGAAGTATCTTGACAGAGGTTACGTGAACTATGGTCTGTCCTGTTTTCTGCCACTCTGGCATGGGCGCAGTGAAAGTTGGATCTGATCAAGTGTCAGACTAGGTTGCGTGGCGCCAAAATCGAGAGTTCTTTCAGCGAGCTCATTTAAGACGGTCTTCATCTACTTTCTACGTATTTAGACTGTCTCAAATTGCAGTCGATACTGCCCGCGCAAACCACGCGCAAGTTCTGTTTGTATGACGAACACAAACTCATTTAATGTCCATTCAATGCATACCCACCAGAGCAATTTCTTAGCAGTATACTGTATATTGTTTTCAATGTGAATGGTTCACATGTGTGTGTTTTTAAATGCCTAAGACTACCCTGCCCCAGAGGAAGAATTAGGGTACTATTAAAATGGAATTTGATAACGCTCTATCCTGAAGTATGTACAGATAGGTAAAAATAATTCAATCTATATATAACAATTAATAAAATTTAAATGCATATGCTATTTTCCGCTAGGTCTCTTGTGGCATCCTAGATTTGTTGTCTCCACTTGAAGACATTTTAGTCAGTGACATGAAAAAAGGGGTTTTTGGGTCCCCTCTCTGCCTTCAAAGTTTGATAGATATGGTACATGAGAATGTCAGATTGACTCTCCAAAATTTGATGCGGACCTGCTTAGATACTTCCTAGATGGAAAACTGAAGCACTGCAGTAAAATGAAATTAAAAATAAAAGGTTTATAGCTTTGTCTCAGGGCCTTCCCAATCTGAGCACCTTGTTGTGCACTGAATTTATGTGGTAACTTTGCTGCATGCATGTCCATCTTTTTAAGCCATTTGACCGCATCTTCCCCATTCGGCATTGGGTAACAAACCTGAGGTGGAATCAGTCAAATTCCAACATTTCATTTTTTGACCTAACCTAATATTTATTGTTTGGTCGTTCCAACCCATGCAGACTGGAGCAATATTCTGCAGAATCAAGAAGAGTAGGCCTTTTTTACGAAGGTTCTTGTGATATGTGCACTTGATCAGATGAAGACAAGCTATTGCAGAATACATGAAGTTAACTTTTGTAAATTGAAATTGTTAATTCCTTAATTATCGGGCTCTCGCAAAACCCTTCGTTTCCTTGTCGGAGTGGAAAGCACCATCCCCATTTGGAGCTAGATTTTATGCTCACGTATACCGCGAGTAGCTTAAGTAAAAAGTCAAATGAAACCTCAGCTGATCCGCGTTTCTACAGTTCAACATAATATTAATCATGAATAAGTGAAAATCTGCTAGAAAAGTTGGTGCCTACGAGAAATATGCAAATGGGGCAGACCTGAGGTTACGTGAAGTAGAACATTCGTTCAGAAAATGGACAGTGCTGGTCCAATTGATAACCGCACCAGATGGCGGGTAAGCAGTTCTATGAGTGTTCTCAACTATTGGAAGCTGTCTCTTTCTCAGATTTTTGCACGTCTCCATCAACCCTCATTACAAATAATGAGTAAGAAAATAGACAAAGTATGGACTGCTATAATGGCTGCTGCATAACAAAAACCGTTTTTTCATGAGTTTTCTCTTGGCAATAACCATAACCGCACCATGCAAACGTTGGGTAAAAGAGTGAGATAATGATGCTTTATTAGTCATCTCAGAAATGAATCGTGCCACCATTCATGTGAGTCAGTCTGGCGTGGACTCGATGAGTTTTTGTAACAGTGAACTCAAAGATGGCCTCAAGAAGGGCATTGATGCTGTTAAATGGCCAACCACCAGAGTAAACGTTCCTGGTTAGCCATCCCTACAGATTCTCTATGGGATTAAGATCAAGACGGTGAGCATGTGATAAGGTGACTAAGAGACGAATCTGGCGGAAGTCAGGGATCTCATCCACTGAGATTAAGTGATTAACTGCAGTGTCCATTGCTCTGAGAATGATCCGGAAGTTCCTGCACGACAAAAACATCAAGAGGAAGAAATGTCTAACCCATCCGGGATTGAACTCAGGCGGTTTGCGTGCAAGACACAAATGTGGATGGTAAATATGGTGCAGTGGCGTCATGTCTTATTATCAGATGAGAAGCAAGTCAACCTTAATAGGCCCGATGGCTATCAGCACCGTTGACGTGACCCTGAACCGTCAGGGGATTTTTTTTTATCTAAGTGTGTGTTCATTCGCAGATGGTAAGCCCAGAAAAGATCTTTACTGCACGGATTCAATGACCGTGACGTGTGGCCTGACCAATGACCAATCGTAGTCTGCATGATAAGGGACAGATTGCTTCACCGAACCTAGCAACCTCTTGACCCGGACATGGGGTTTTTGCATGCTTGCTCATAGCGCCGGAGGGCCTGGGGGATGAATCCCCCTGGAAAATGTCTGCCTTTGGGTCCAGATTTTTCCATGAAAATTTCAGCCAATTTCATCCACTTTTACCCCCTCAAAAAGCCATATTTCTGTTCTGTTTGGCGTGCCCCCCCCCTCCAGGTGGCCTTCTTTTGAGCACTCTAGCACCAAAATGGGCAGTCTTAACATTGACCCAGTGTACTCATCATTGTGTCCCAGTATCACAGCTACACGTTCCACATCAAAATTCTACTTCAACATGTTTCAGTACAGCATAGGAGGTGCCGTCATGCTCGATGCAATTACTTACGGCCAGGACTGTAGTTGCTCCCTAGAGTTTCATGTTGACGTTCAACAAATACACTTTTTCAGATTTTGTTGACCACAACTAGAGCAAGCTCAAATCAGAAGGCCAAAAATCATATATCGACACGATGTTTTGTCTAAATTCTTAACCCTGTATATGGAGCATGAGTTGCTCGTAAGAGAAGCACCCACGACATTGACGGGTATTGGGGTTGCTGGCTAGGAAAATATGCCATGTAGAGCATCAGCATCAATATTAATGGAGGCAACTACCTATGAAATTGCTGATTAATACCCACATATAAATTTATTGTTCATTGTGTACTTTTCTTTCTCAGACACGATACGATGCTTAGGTACTGCTAACTGCACATGCAAGCACCATAAAATCACACTGGACAAGTATTTCTGGTCGTTACTGTAACTTACATACACACGCGCTCACACAGCCCTTCTCCAGCATCACTGGACACTAAATCTTCAGCCAAACGGTTTTCTTCTCTTTCGAGGACACAGCTGCTATATGGCTATGTATGTGTTCATCGTCATAGGCCCCCAATGCTCTCTACTCTAGCAGTTGCTGTTATCTAGAGGCCAATCGGTGCGAGTCTTCATCATTGCTGATGGAGTCCACCGCAGGGATGACAACAGCGGCGGTGGCAACGGCCCCGTCTTTTTGCGCGTCCATGCTGCCGTTTTCCCCGCCGCTGCTCCCACTTCTCTCCGCCAATTCTATGTCATCTTCATCTTCCTCGCTGATGGCTACAGCTGCTCCTCTTCGTACTGGAGCGGCTGCGCCACCGGCGCAACGCCGGCGCATGCTCATTCCGGGCACTTTGAGCGCCAACTTCCTCAGCCTGATTCTCTCCACCACCCATGATACGAGGAGGTCCCATCCCTGAGGACCTTGTATAGAGGACTCGTTGAAATTAAGAGTGTTCTGCCACACTAACCACAGTCGGTAGAAGGAGTAGAGCCAGAGAATCAGGGCCAGGCACACCAATACCAATTCGCAGACACCAGAGTCCTATGGTTAAAAAACTCGTTATTCATGTAGACTGCACAGTCTGCACTAATACTACGTATGACCTCATTCACGTTCAGTATAAATGTGCTATGCACCAGGGACCTCTGACTTATCACGGCAAAGAGTGAGGCGAAGGAGTTATCGTATACTTCTCTGTTTAACAGATTTGGCAACCATTTACTCAGCCAAGCAATCCATGCAATTATTCCTAGATCGACATGACTGGGCAGCACTGGCTTCAATAATCTATCGGCAACCGCCCCACTTTTGTCTGTCTTTAGTTCATTTTGTTGTAGATCCCCGAATGTATGCACAAAAATGTATCGCAACTAGAACATGCAGGGTGGACCATACTCAGCTTCCTGTTGACCGGCACTGGCTACACTTAGCAATGCTGGTTGAGATGCGACATGCATATGGGGTGACACCTGTACCAGAGAGAAAAGGAGTAAAGGAATTATTCCTTTTCTCTCTGACCTGTACTTGCCAGACTTTTTAAATCATCGCAGCTGTTGCCCCGATAGGCACCAAATGCATGACTTTCAAAGTCCTTCAGGTTCATTCTCTTGGTTTAATTCTCGATGATAACGAGACTAGAGACTGACTCAGCAATGCTTTTAGGAAGTTGGACGTTTATGTGTGTCACTCTGTAAGTGTAGTTCCGCATACCGCTTGAAAAAAAAGTCACTGAAGCTAAGGAGTGATCTGCGTCACCGCTATTGGCAATGGTGAATGCTAACTCCCTTTGGCTTTTCACTCCTCGTTGGCAGCGCAAAGACTCAAACTGTGCTCATCGTGTCCCAACGAACGAAATTTGTCTTCAATTGATGTCGGTTTGCATGATGCTCCAACATTGGAGCTACGCATCGTTTGCCCAAGGAAGCCAAATGTGACCCACCCTGTTCATTACGGACCACTGCGTATGGTATGCACCAATCTGCACGTTATTGTATGATGCGTAAATGACTGAGCAAAAGAAGTATGACGAAGTCAGTGAGCCATGACTCAGTCAGTGTCAACGTCACTGGACGTAGTGCAGTGCACGCCTCCATAGCCTACATTATCTTTGTCTTGATGGTGAGTGGGTTCTGTACAGTACCCAGATACAATGTTATCAGTTAGATGCTAGAAAAAGCTGGATCCAGCTTGCTCAGTGATCTGAAGACAATACTTACGTTATAGGTGAAGTACCCTGCCGACTGGGTGTATGGTCCGCCATAGCCCCCATAAGGGTCGTAGTACCTGGCAGACGCTCTCTCTGAGCTATTATTGTTTGCGCTAGTGGTACTGTTGTCGCCGCCGCCACCGTCTTTGCCATCGTCTAGAGGTGCTGCAGTGGTGAGCTTCAGCGCAGTGTGATAGTAGAACTCCTTATTCCTGGGGTTGTAATACCTGATCTGACTGTGTGCGTCGCACTTGCATGGCTGCGCGTAGTAGGGGTAGCGGTAGTACTGGGAGACATATCCACCTGCTGGTGGCGGCGGCGGTGGCGGCTGTGGGTGCGGCGGGGGAGCAGATGGAGGTGCAGGTGCTGGCGGTTGCTGGTGTTGCGTCGGCGGAAAGGCGGTCGGAGAAGCCGAAGACTTTGGAATCGTGGTCCATGGAGGCATGACGGATAACCCGTCTGTCTTTGTCTCCTTTAAGGGGAATCCTTTCTCTGGTCTCGACCTTGGACTTTGCTACAAAGTAATAATTCTTTTTCTCTCTTGCCTTCGGGAGTTCAGTGTAGTGATGGCCCCTATAAGCCGGTCCTCTTCATCTCGAAGCCACTTTTTTCTGACAGTTATAGCGTCGAGGATGAAAGTGTGCAGAGGTCACTAGCTTTTCTTCCAGGCTGTTCTAATTTACCGCACGAAAGTAACCAAAGTTACTTGAAGTCCACACTGTTCAGTACCTAAGTACACAAATGTCCCTTTCTCCTTTGCTTTTCTAGCATTTTTGGTCCAGTTTCCTTGGCTTCTCATTTCTTAACCATGCAGCATAGAAAAGGAAGAAAGGCTTTTAACATGCTCGTGCTTATGGAAAAGTATTCTTATGCTGCACTTAATGGAACTTTTTCCCTTGGCATCTCGACAAGTCCGGATACAACATTTCTAGCTTCTTCCAGGCGCAGCCGTTAAGGCCGCCATCTTAATCAGTCTTCTCGTAAACTGACGTAGAACAAAGAATTCTCACTCATATTTTGCATTCCGAAGTGTCCGTCACATGAGGCCTGGACGAAAGTATGCATAATGCATCAACGGAGTCACTATAACGGAGCCAGTTATTATACCCCTGGGGCCTTTTTTTCACATCATTCCCAGAGAGAGGCTTGATGGCTTCTATTGGAGAGGAAGAGGAGGCTTTATTCACTTTCTCCCTTCCGATTCTGAAAAGATAGAGAAGAATCTATAATAATGACGTCATCACCATCTTTTGATGCTTTCTTAGTTACCGTGCACTGGCGCCCCAGTTGGAAAGTATGCAGTGATCGTATGCGTCCGGGCAAGCAGTACTTTACTTTGCAAAATCCAGAAGAGGGAGTCGAGACTGTGCCCAGATGGACATTTGCAGTCTGACGTCACTTTTTTATTGTTTACTACTTCCTGAATCTCCCTGCTCTGCACACATATGTTGTGGAGTTTGGGGTCTCGTGTCTTAGGGCACGAAGCGGGCGTACGAACTTGAAGGCCAGATTCTTGTGCTGTGCACAGCCTCGTGCGGTAGAGGCTTCTTGCCCGCCTACTCCATATGTATGGCGAAGTGACGCCCATTTGTTGAGGTCACTCAGACGAGTGTTTGTTGCATGAACGCTATGGATGAATCCAAGCTGGTTCTAGACAACAACTGACTTGTGTGGCTTCTACGAAGTGTCATATTCTCGAGTTCCATGAAATTTAAAGCGTCCTAGAGAATTTTAAGTGTCTGATCTTTTTTTGCCCGCTGTGCGGGTATGATTAAGTACCCGATAAGCACCACGCTACTGTTGTTACGACATTTTGTAGTACCAATGTTGAACCTCTCGTCCTTGCATGGGGCATTTCCAGTTTACGTACTTAAAAGATTATATAGGCCGGAAAGGCCTAAATCTTCTTCTATCGTTGCTACGTGTATGTTTACCAAACGTGGGACATGAAAGAAGCCGTAAAAATTCCCAGAAGGGCGGAAAAAAAGGAGGGCTGCTTTCTGAGACGAGAGAAAAGTGAGCACGATGAACAAAATGGACCAAATTCATTTCTTGCCCAATTTCCAAATGTGATTCGAAGAGAATTCAGGCTCACGCGATGTAAACACGCATTCAAGTCACACGCACATGTTCTCGACCGAGCAGAAGCGAACGTCCCCTGGCAAATTTGCACAAATCGGGGGTTGGAAGTAATGTTGTGTGTCTAACGGTCTTACGAAATAGTTGTTGATGTACACAAGAACTTGTCGTGTGTGGATAGAGTTTTAAAAATGACTGAAGTGTAGCTTTTTTATGACTGCAGCTGCACAAACTCTCGCTTGTCACATTGTGGAAAAAGCTTGTGGCTTTAGTCCTTTTTTTGTTATTTATGTTACTTTTGGTGATGCTGCATATTTAAGGCAGTTCCGGCAGCTTTGTCTATGTAGAGCTCGTGCACCGGTCCTTGGCAACCCCTTACGTGACTAAACGTAACTTCTTCTATGGTGCAGCTACGCGGACCCTCTCTTTAGAGTTGGAAAGCTCAAGAAGAGTTTTAGTTTATTCTTTCACTTTTGGACAGAATTGGGTATTTTTGGCAGTCCTGGTGATTTAAATAAAAACTTACTCCTTCTGTCTCAAACAAGTGAGCCATTTGATACTGAATCGTCGATTATTGGCAGATCAAAATAATACTACCAGCAGTTTGGCTGAAATGATCTCTGGTGTCTACTATGTGCTTGGGTGTTTGCACAGCTTCAGAAGTGCTGGTGGTCGTGGAGTCCGGAGCCAACAAATTTGGGGACATAACGGTGAGATCGATGCTGTGAGATGAGATGCTGTGATCACAATACTTTACTTTTTGCACTGAAATGGAAGAGTATTACTCTGGGAATATAGCAATGCCAAACTTGTGGAACAAGAAGCATTTTGAGATCTTGAATGTCCTGCTGCAGAGACACTGAGACGCCTGATCAAAACAGTACTCTGACCATCACACGTACTGCGGAGTAACTCATTTCAGCCAATAAAGTTATGATTCTACTTTAGTCTGCCAATCACATGCATGCTACTCAAATTGCTCACTTATTTTGGAAAAATGGGATCACGTATTTTGAGACAGATGCCCTCGATGTCCCACGACAGAGCTAGGATGCGTTCACTTCTAAACCTCCATGTGTTTACAGGGTGTGAGGGCAAATTTTTAGAGGCACCATAGGCACATTTCATTCACTGACACGAACTAGTACGACCGCTTTACTTGGACGACTCTGGCACAAGTTTCAGAGCACTAAAGTGTATACTGTGATCATTCAACGTAAGTACCATTGTTCTCAAGAATAAATAGCCTCACTGCGAACACTGACAGACTTGCATTCTCGACTAGTCATTCCGTTGCATCACAATGCTGTTCTCCAAGCATTTGATACTTCTGTCACCGGCAGAGCGTGCCCTTGCTGCAAATCGTCCCAAGTGCTGAAGTTTTGTGGATTGATATCAGGACTATTGAGTGGCTGGACATCGGGTGGCCAGAAACTAGGCCTCTAGAAATTCTACTTGTGATTTCCTTGTGGTGCCCCTGGACTCCTTTGCCTTCTCGGCATTGTATACAGTTTAGGTGGTGACATCAACAATGCTCACTATGGTGCAGATATCAATTGTGGCATCAAGAAGATCTGATACGTGCTGCCTCTTGGCTCCATGAGCACTTGTGCTTGGTTTTCACGAAGAAAATTTATTGTTGAAAAAACCATCACCTATCAGCAGCTTTTTTTTAAGCTTCATAATTGGTTCTCTAGAGCTGGAGGAAATTGACCTCAAAGTCACTGAAAAATTTGCCCCTGCACCCTGTATCTACTAGGACCCACAACAAAAAATCAAGTCGGGAGAACGACTAAGATGGTCTCTGCAGAATGATAAAAAAGTAATAAGCACAGTCGAAGTCTGCATCAAGCCAGCTACGGGACCCGTTCATCGGTGCTGCCTTATTACGTGCGGCTGCACGTTCGCTAAGTATGATAAAAAAGAAGCTTTATCGAAGCATACCTACGTATGAAAGAAAGGACATGAACAGCATGAAAGGACATGCTGGCCTCATAAGTCCCAAAGGAATGTGCTTCTGGTGTGCTGATATACAGGGTGTCCCTCGAATTCAGTCACTTATCCATCAGAATGATGCTACAACTTTCATTTGCTCTCTAATGTCTCATTTTGAGGCTCATAAATGTCGAATTGTCTTGAGCAACTTCAAAAACCTGTCTAGAGGTGGGAAAACTATTTCTGTGCGGCAGCCTCGAGGAGCACGGCCAACTTTGTTTGAAATTGCGGCAGACTTTGGTCATGGAGGTTTCAGCAGCAAAACTGCCTCACCATCCAGATGTGCTCCTCCTTCGTGAACATCTTGGAGGCACACGGAAAAAACGAAATTCGCGCGCTAGGAAAAGATGTGGAAAAAAGGACAACCTTGAGGGTCCGCGTTGCACTTAGCGTCTATGCAGCAAGATAAGGCTGTGAACACTCAATAAGGCTTTGAAGGTCACGAAATAAATTGACATTTTTGGGCTTCCAAATGAGATATCGGAGAGAAAAATTAGAAACCATATAACCTAAGCGCCACAATGTCTCGAATACTTGTTCATTGCAGTAATGCTTTTGAATTTGGCATCGTGAAAGCTTGCAGATGACATTTCTGAGATTCGGAAAAAGGTTGTTGGCAGCTGCAGCTTGGTGATGAGAACTCTGATGATTTGGTGCGGCGCTTTTACATGGTGCACTTTTTATGTGAAGTATATAATAAAAGTCTGGTCTATAACACAAAGAGACTTTTGATGTCACAGGTGGTTCCCTGATGCCCCAACTTTTGTCTTTAGCGCCATACCTTGTTACTACTGAGATTTAAAAACAGAGTTGTGTTCCTTTTTTGATATAATTCCAAATTTTACTTGCCTGTAGCAGGAGCGCCTCTTGCCAAAGTTTCAGATTTATTGTGCCACTACGCCAAGAACTAGCGCCACATCAAATTTTAATGCTCAGTGCTTTTTGTGTGCCGATGCCACTCTGCCAGTGGCACAAGTTTGAAAGCTGTCTTAAAACTTAGGTCCAGCGCCAAGTCCACACCAAGTCTGGCGTAGTAGCTGGTGCATGGCATTGTGACGCAGCAGCGCCTGGTGTAAATTGTCCGAGACATTGTGGTGGGAACGGTAAGGCTGCAGCTGGTAAGGGACACAATTAGGGGGACACCCTGTACATGGTACGAGTACCAGTGGTTGGTGCATCTCCACTCTTGGGAGAGGTGGCAGTGTGGACTACAACAGTACGTACTGATTGTTCATATGCTATAAAAGGTTGAAGTGGGGAAGGGAAGACAAAGCAAGAAAATGCACGCAGCTACAGAAAACAGGACAACGTTTGTGCACCAGCAATAACGTACATGTGCAGTGCATGACAGGAGAGCCGAAGGGACGACCACAGAGTTACCATAAGTCAAGTCTGATGGGAAATCAGGTACTGACTTATCTCTCGTACCTGATTTCAGTGGCGATGTTGTACGGCTTCCATGTTGATATATGGACCGTTCTACTATCCTTGAGCTTTGTATGTAGAATTTTTTTTAGTTTTCGAGTGTCTTTTTGCCAGCATGGAGGAAATGCAAGCTTGTCCTTCCCTCTGTGTGTCTTAAAAAGGTCGACGGCTCTTACTTTTACATTTTCTTGCAGCTTAGTACAACTGCATGCAGTGACTACCAAACACCATCTTGTACAAGTTGGCACGAAGTAAGCTGTTTCGCATTTCCTCACAACACTTTCTTTCGTCGGTGAGACCTACTCCTTGTCCGCCTTCCTCTTCATAGGGATACTGTGGCGATTGCACTCAAGCTATTTGTAACCAAACGTTTGTGTAAAGGAAAAAAGATTCAGTTCAGACGCATGCTACAATCATATTGAAGATTGCAAGATGTCTGAGACTTGCCCTCTTATGTATGACAGTGCTATAGATGTATGCTACCGTATAAGGTGTTACGCGCTTATTTCTGCTTGCTTGCTGCCCTCGAGATCTGTGTGTCAGCACTTCCTTTTCCTTCGAGCCCTTTTCCTACCCCTCCCCCCCTACACGCAATCAAGAATTTGTTGTGAGGCTTAATAGGCAGAAAGAAAGTTCCTCTGCGTTAACCCCAGATTTTTCATTGGTGCAGTGCAAGTTCAGAGAATGGCCTGACTGTGTGATGTTAGGCACTGAAAGAGTTGCGCACTGTTGCGTTCCAAGCGCACACACATTGCGCACGTGCCTGCGTAGGACGCATGCGCAGTCAGTGGCTCTGTGGACATATTCGCTAACGGCGCCCAACAAATATTCGAGCACTCTCAGCAAACATCACTTGCATTCGATTTTCCATGACTCAATGCGCTGGCCTCCTCCTCAATGTTCTATGAGTTATGAACTTTTCCCAATACTATTATAATGCTGTGGAGACGTTGCGGCCTCTTCGCTTATGCCTCATGCAGACAGGTCGAAGTAGCATCGTCATACCAGGTAAATTCAGGCCAGCATTGCTCTATTTATGACAATTATTGTGTTAGGTCATGCTAGCCGAAGATTAAACTGCAAAACGTATAGGCTGCGAGATCATCGCACCTTCAGCAAACTATGCCACAAGCAGTCAGAATTGAGCCTCCATCGCTTGGGCTTTGAGGTCATTAGAGGCCTCAGTGACCTCGTTTTAACTTAATCCTTAGTTCTTCCGACCCCCTTTCCCTGAGCTAATAATTATTAATGACTTGCTGCCTAAGGTATCTTTGGTCTTGTCTGCACAGACGTACAAACTTCGGCTTTGCATGGGGATTGACAAAGGGTAGACTTCATTCCGCACTGACCATCTGAGCAGTGTGCTGAAAAACGAGGGTCAGGGAGGCTGGAAGTGTGCGGGCTCACGGGTCTAACTTAAAAAATCAGTTAGAAGAAGATAGGATGGTGGAGGAAGAAGGTTTTGTGCAAGAAGTAGTCTCATCCGAGAAATTATCCAAATGTAGGCCGAGATTCTTATTTGAACTTACCGACTTTTGGACGCCTCAGTTCAATATTTTCAAGTCGGGGCTGACTAAACCCTCACTACCGGCCATTATATTGTTTGCCGTGTAAGTTTCAGTACTTTCATTGCTTGCACCTTTTGTGAATAGAATTCAATTTCGTCACTCAACAAAAGGTGCTATCAGTAATGAGATAGTACTATACCCATTTCCTCTGGAGAATGGTTCCGAGATTTCATTCCTTCTAACCAAACTTTGTTCCAAGGTAAATCCAGGACTGTTCATGCACAGTATGGGTCTTCATAATTTCATGACCGCTCATCGAAAGAAGTGTTATTCTTGTATTTCAGGAGATGGTTTCAAAGCAATCACACGTTCACCAATCATTGTGAAGAAATGAGGTCACAACTTTGTAAGCAATTTTTTCCCTACTCCCACTTTGAAATATTTACCCTGCACTATGATAACATTGTTCTTCACTTCGCTAGATTGGTTCGAGGTTCTGCGTCATGATTCAGAGTAGTCGAGTGAGATTTCAGGGTCCAGTTCAAATCAGATTCATACCCAAAAATGTTAAATATTTGTACGGGGTTATTAGATTCAGGTTCGGGATTCACCTTTAGTGATCAGCGCCTTCAGTGTGTAGCGACCATTTCGTCCCTGAACATGATGTTTTAATACATCCGATAGGGTTATGATGATATCAAATGTACAGTTGTGATTATGCTGCATTATTTGGAAGTATTCCTGACCTTCGCCCCCTGTTTATGCATGCACTGCAAACTTATACTTGATGCTATAAAATTGTAGGAAAAGTCAACCAAATGGCAGAGCTTTCTTTCTTTGGCAGCATGTACATTTTCCCGACAGCCCAACAGACTAAGTGACTGAAGAGTGACAGCAAATTCAAACGTATTTGAGTATAATTATTTGTTGGGGGTCTGTTTTGAGCAGCCTTGAATTGTGACTCATACAGTACCTTCGTCTTCAGTTTACACGGTTGCTTGGCACAATGTTCGTATGAGCGTACTTATCACAGCAGGAAATATTAACGAATACTGAGCAGCATTCTCCACCTTCACCATACATCCATTACAGACTGAGTACTCAGGCGTACAACTCAGCTCAATAGAGGCTTTGTTATTTGTGTGATCGTAGTCCTGCCATCTAATATACTTCTGTATGGAAAGTGCGTGTTTTACTTGACCCAGCTAGAGGAAGGAGATGCAGTTTGCCCACACAAGAGTAGCGGACACAATTTTGTGCATGCACGAAACTGACGATGCTGACCTTTGGGATGCCAGATGGTCGTTTGCACTACCATTATTTACTTGGTTATAGTCGAGAGGTCAAAAAGGAAAGGACTGATAGCAGCCCTGAAATATTTTACACCACCAACCTTGTAGCGCACACATGATTGCATGGCAGATGTAGCTGGCAATGTTTAGGTTCACAACGAAGTTGCAAAAATCTGGAGCTTTTGATGCGCACGAGTTACCCTTTGGGATGATTCAGAAGCTCCTCGCCAGCCTTCCTTCTTCATGGTGGCCTCAGGCCCCCTGTCCACAAGTCAGGCTAAGCAGAGCAACAGTTTGGCTCATTTGCCCAGGTCCCAGCTCAGCCTAGCTCTGTGACCACTCTTCCCTCTACTCCCTGCCAATTCTGCCCTCTGTCCCAGCTGCCTTTTCTGAAGACCAAAAACGTGACAGCCTGGCAAGGCAACCGAGGCAAAAATTGACTAAAAGAGCTGAAAATTTTTATTAAAGGCTTCCAGTAAAAAATTAAAAGCCCTTTTTCCTTGTAGACAATGTGGGTGGCAGACAATTATCATAGCGAGTTAGAGTTGATAGGGTCAGTCATTGTGAGATCAACGTGTAGCAATGGATCTCCACCTCCGTTTTATATAGCCATGGATATCTGAGCACAGCAAGTACGCGATACAGTAGATTGACATCTCCTTTCAGAGAAATGGGAGGGGTTTTTTTAATATAAAGCATTCAAGCCTCGCTCAGCTGAGCATTGTTATGCTACTTTAACCATTATGTATACGTTTTGCAGCGTACTCGCTTAATTGACCCCTCTCAAACATAGAGTGGGATCGGTGGAACCCCCTCTCCAATAGAGCTGCAGCAAATTTGAAACGTGCAAATAGAAACCACTCTCTAATAGAAACTGCGGTCACCATTCTGTTGTGCACATTGCGGGTCAGGTGTACATCAATTTCGAAGGTGAGGCAGTACAACGAGCTGTTTCCGCTCCAATCTGACCTTAAGAGAGATCTAATATGAGGGTGGATGAGGCAACTTTTGGGAGGAAACCCCGAGAAAAAGGAAGCATTGCGGAAATGAAACACTTCTAATTTGAACCTACTAATCTAGAAATCTACTCATTTGCTCTCAAACAGAATCCGCAATGGCAGTCAGAAAAGTGTGTCAAAAGTAACTGGTCTCCAATAGAGGCCGCATTAGTATCTAGAAAATTAAACAGTCACCACGGTTTTAGTGAGTGGTGGAGTGCACAATTGTTTTGTTCGAATGTTTTCGTTTATTAAAGCATGGATTGCGTCACAATTCTTTGCTCCCCATACGCACGAGCAGGTGCTGAGGGGAAGTCAGCATAGGCACAGTGTTATCGCAAAGTTGTACTGCATTTTGTGAAACATGTTCTACGGTTCCAAGAGCAATGAGGAGAGCGCTACTATTATAATGAGAGATTGATGACTTATGGAAAACTGGATCATTTCTGCACTTGAGCACTCGTTCAACTGCAAATGGAGGAAATTTGCTGTATAATTTTAAAGCATAGCTGGGAAAGTTTACTTACCAAAAATGCCCATCCCTAGTCATTTCTCACTTGCCAGAGTTGGAAAAAATAGTTCTTTTTGCCATTGCCTGTTCTAAAACTACGCTGAATGCATTACGAGCATTTGACAAAGCAGCATTTTATGAACATTTGGTCACTGTAGTACAAATGTGACTCTCGACTGCTTGTAGAAGGCTGCTTTGCTTATATGCATGTGCCATGCGTTACGCTGGATTGTCCATTTTGACAGTGATCCCTTGGAAGTTCTATAATGTATTGGTGAATATTTCTGTGGGCTTTTTTAGTAGTGCCCTAGGAGCCCTGACGTCTTCTTTACAACCCTATTCGGTACAAAAACTATGTGGAAAAGATTTTTGCCACTCGATGTCCGCACATGGGGAAGGTGGTAAAGGAATACTTAACGGCCTTTTTTACTGTCCTTACTTTAGCTAATACTCGTCAACAATATGAAACCTCTGTATGGTTGCCCAAACGCGGAAATATACTGTTCTCCCCCAAGCGATGCAATAAAGTATGTTTCCGTTCTACTGCATGCATGGAGAGGATTAGCAAAATAGTGTACGCATTTCTCGCATTTGCCAATGTAGAGTGCGTTTTGTGGAATCACTGCAGTCATCACTCTGACAATGAGAGGTTTGTGAGACTGATATTCAACTCTTCTGAGGGACGACAGCAACGTTCTGTAGGCGTCCCACTTGAGTCATGTGATATAGCTAATGTTTGAAATTGATTGTAGTGTATACGATACCAATAAAGTTAATAATGACAGTAAAAACCGCGTATCTGACGTTCTCTTCACAGCTCTTGGTGCAGTAACACGTGTTTCGCACGTGCTTTACACGTGCCCCCAGCGCGGACTTGGACCATGTGCGCATGCTGGGGGCAGAAGCGGGATACGCCCGGTATTTCTGTACAGTCTGTCATTGACGCGAACTCGTATCGAGCAGACGCGGGTAATTCGTATGGAAAAATCTTGCGAATTTGTGTCATATTCGTGAGTTGAATCTGGCAACTACTGGGGAAGATCACGGATGACTCACTGAACTAATGGTTAAATTAGTAACGAAATCCAAGCTAGCGTATCAGCTGCAGTGCGGTGAACTTGAATTTCGTCGTACACCGTCAGTCACTGCTTTGACATCAGTTAGGACGGACACGCTAGTGGGTGAGTTGACTTGACTTTCAGAGGGCGTCACGAAGAATCTAAGATAATCCTAGCGTCTCGTGACTATGACACATTTGGTATATCACGATTGAACAAAACCTAGCTATTCGCTATTGTACTGCAGGTGTTTTCTCTTTAGCCGCTCTCCGTTAAAAATTTGTCGATCGTCCGATATTTTTTTGGCTGGTAGGAAGGACCTTGTCTTTGTGGTCGAGTCATTAGATATTTACTCTACCGTCACACGAACGGTCGGACTTGGGACCGAAAAGGCCAAAAACCCACACATGACTGCAAGTACCTGACATTAACCTTCTAATCCAATGATACAATCCTATGATCATCCGATGATATATCGTATGATATACGATGATATCGAATAAAAAGCGAGAAGGACGAGCCACGCACCGGTTTTAGTCTCAGTCGTATCACCACTCGTACCAACCCATTGAACCCATCTCTCGAGAATCTTCCTCACCTGTCAATAAAATCACCGTGAGCCTCTGTAAGTCTTGATGGATGTGGGGACGGCGGCTGCACCGCGCTAAGCAAAAGTACCACATACGTACGGAAAGTACGTGCATCACATGACTTTGAGAGGAAAAACTTTCTCCTTCGTCTGCCTTCTTCTTATGGCATGAACTGTACGTCCCGAACTTTCTTGATTTCACGGCAATACAGAAACTTCATGACAAGTGAGAATTTGTAAGTGTAGTTTTAGCAAAAGTGTCTTGCAGTCAGTTAAACCGACCCTTTTTCTCCGAAATGCGGGCGGGAACTGAGCGGGCGAGAAGTGCAGAACGAAGCTCTCTGCTTCTCGGAGCAGGACGAAGAGAAGTGAGGTTCGAGAGCGGACGGAGAAGGCAGAGAGGCTCTCGAAGATGGGCAGTCACGAGTCGGACAGGACTCAGCAACAAGTAAAGAGACGTTGATGGCGGACGAGACCTTGCAAGTCAGGAATAAATCCTTGTGATTAAAGCATTCCCTCCATGAACATGAGACATGCGCCTGTAATCCACGCCAGGGATTTCGTTCTTGGAGGCGCTGACCACGTTTGGTTCGTACAGGGTTGGCATCATTTGGCGTTGAAATAAATCGTTGCTTGAAATGAAGCGTTACATCCATGGAGAGGACACTTTGTCAGGGTGTAAGATGGTCGAGTCCTGAGCGAAAAGATGAATGCTCAGTGAAGCGAAAAAAAAAAGAAATAATCGACATTTATCTAATCGTTACTTTAATGAGATGAAGGAGATTGTAATACCAGAAAGAGAATCAAATGCTCTCTGAAGTTCCAGTAAAAAAGAGCACATAGCACAAAAAGGGGTAGTTGATACTCCCAAAATGAAACCGTGGCACTGATACATTGAATTTGTCTTTCAAGTAATCTGCTCCCTCAAAACAGACGAGGCATTGGAGTAGCATGAATATGCTTGGCTGATTGGAGTAGGATCATTACTTCATTGGCTAAAATGATCTACTACAGAGTATTGGGAGTTTGTGAGATCTTGGCATCCCTGGAGCTGCACATGCTAGATTTCAAAGTACTTTTTGTTCCAGAGGTTTGTCTTTGTCACTTCACTAGTCCAAAGCCCTCATTTTCAGCGTGACAACCGAATCACTGTAATCACAGCAGGTGTGATTTTGATCTCACCTTTAAATCAACAACTTTGTTGGCTCCTGACTCCACGACAACACTCCTGACGCTGCACAACCACTGTTGTGCTCTCAGGTGCTGGGAATGGCAAGCACAATGTTAACGTACTCACACTTGCTAACAAGAACTTGCTTGGTTATGAGAGCTAGGAGACAGCACGCTATGTCAACTTACGTGACTACCATAACACAAGATCCACGAAGGTTGACAGAGTTACTTTAACATAAGTGAATCAGCTCTGATTTTTTAGGGGATTTTTACCGGATTGCGGCGCTTCCAAATGTATTCACACAGCATGAGATTTCACTCACCCACGCCTAATAGCGCACTGTACGCCAAGGACATCGCTCACATCTGCCATGCTGATGACATTGCTCCCGCCTACTGCTTTGACGACATCGTTCACGTCTACTACTCCTGCTACCGCTGGAGGGAAGATCCCAACGAAATGCAGTACAGCCAAGCTATCTCGGTAAAAAATGATTTTGCATACAAAATGGGTGAAGTATAATTCTTCTACTGATATTTATGCATTGCCTCCGTCGCGGGCACAACCTGCAATGAAATTAGAAATTCGGGCCGGTAAAAATAAAAAATAACATCTCGCCTCTGAAGAAGTGAACAAACTCAGAATGGTGATAGGTGACAGCGATGCTGCCGAAGTAGTGGCAGTCGTTGTCGTAGTTGCGGAGGTCCCGTCAGTGTTGCCGGAAATGCCTCCTGGCTTCTCGGACTTTTTCGCACCGGCTTCATTCGATGGGCCCATAGGCCCATGGGGTCAAGCCGCGTTAACATCTTTCTCGACGCGTCGTCATGGTCGAGCGCGACCCTCATATACATGATACGACGCCAATGCTCAACTACAGGGAGCCGACATGGAAAAATTGTTGAGCACAACTTAGTTCATGACTCGTACGGAGTTGCGTAGTTTCTAATGAATTTACTCACGTTGAGCGTGATGCTGCCCGTGATTCGGGGGTCATGGTTATTCTGCTAGGTCATCAAAAAAGCTCACAATACTTTCGGCATCTCTGTGTCCCCCTACCTCATATGCGTCCACTTGCTCTACAGGAAAGAGACAATATCAATGTACTCTGCCACGTATGCAACGACGTATTTGCCTATGTGCTACAACATTTACGCTGAATCAAAAAACTTCATCCCCGCTTGGCACCCTGTGGGTGATGCCAAGAACAGTAGCTTTGCCAAGTTTGGTGTTGATCGTTTTGGAGGTCTGGGAGGACTTTGGTGGCACACATGCACTAGCACAACTCCCTCTAGCACAATAAGAAGAGATAGTGCGTATAATGGCCAAGGACATTTAGCCGAAAGCCGCACAACGGTGCTTAGTACATTTATTCTTACGTCTCAGTTGCACGTGATGAGAAATTCTGGTGCTTTTAAGTCATGAGCATTCCTGATCGACTTTGAGTGAATTTGAGCCTAGGTTCATTGGTATTCCAAGGAGGAAAAGCAAGTTGAACGTGCTGTCCCTCAGACAAGCTCTACGCAACATATAGTTATTTCTGCGGGGTGAAATGGCTCCATACACAGCCGCGGTGGCGAAAAGGGACACCTCAGATCGGTCATGGAGACTGTGAGACACAAGACTCAGGAGAGGAAGTTAATGTTGCGACTGCCTATTTTGATGCAGCAGTTGATGCTCAAAAGTCAACAAGGCAAAGTGGAGGCAGGAACTTCAGCTTTTTGATATGCTAAAAATTGATGAAATTGGCTGAAAGTTTCCCTGGAGGGGGGGTGGGGTGTCATGCGTAAATGACTTACGATAAGGGCCGTACTTATCAATGGTCTGACGCCGATGAGTGCTCACAATAGAACAAGACATACTATTTCTCAATGTCGTTTGAATTGAAACCACGACGAAACACTGAAATACGTGCAGGAATCGAAGTTTTCTGAATAGTCTGTGTTTTGGAATGGGAAATAATGTTGAAGCAACTCTTTTTTCGACCCAAAACTGAAATGATGACAGGTTTCTGATTCTACCGAGTGACCCCAGCCTCACTTCGTATCCGTCATGTCCCACAAATTGGTTGTCATGCACACGTTCATATATTGCGCTGTGTGCATACACAGGTGAATGTGATGAATCCTGCCGGTCTCATACCGATGTCGGACAACTTGGCCTTGTGTGTATGTGCAGAGTGTACTGGATTTCATCAGTACAGTGGATCCTCGATATGAGGACGCTTCGAGGATCATCGTTATGACGACTAAAATATAGCCTCCTTAAACGGCAATTCGGTCTGCAGCCAGTGAAGAACTGATTTACTGCCCAGTAGTATCGTTATATCGAGAATCCACTGTGCCCCTGCTATCTCCGTGTGGAGCAAATTGTTCCGTGCTCGTACAGGAGAAACATGCGTCAGTACTGTTCTAGTACAGGCAGGCAGCAATCGTGCAGGAAATTTACGCCACGAGTACCGCCTACGTGCAAGGGAGAGATTATTGGCCATAAAACGAGCGAAACAATAACAACCCTGCATTTGTCGTCGCTAAAGGGACACTGTTTATGGGTCTCAGGCCTAGGACAACAAACGGTTCCTTATTTGCAGCCATAATAGAATTGTCGGAGTCGTCTTAGATGAGGGCCTTGTATGCGGTGGGGCAATTTTTACCGTTAGTTGTCCTTGTAAATTTATTGCTCTTTCTCCATACAATCCTTTGTGGACGGACTGACCGCTCCAAATCGCCCTGTAGTTAATAAAATGGCGAAGCAAGGTGTCGGGTGGATCACTGCAGGAACTCGTAGGGCTTCATGAGCAGGACACACGACACTACGTGCGCCAAAGCAGCAGCGTATTCAAAATCAAGCTGCTACCCAGCGCAACATGCATGATGAAGGTGGAGCTGTTTGGTACGTGGTCCTCTCTTTTCTGCCATACGAGTACCAGAGTAACTAGGAACTCTTCGTTTCTCAGGGCGCTGGGATCACAAGGCTTACCTCGGCTTAAAACGAGGCGACACTTTCCAACCCCTCGTACAAGTTTGTCTCAATGTGTACTGTCGAGTACTCGCAAGAAACGTGCGATGCGTGAGGCCAAAGCACCGTTTAGACAGTGAGTTTGTACTACGTTAAGAGTACTTCTACTCTAGCCTTGCTGGAAAATCACGAGCAGTGTGATATCGAGCGCTCTTTTCCGTGTGGTGGAGTTAGCTGGCAGCTCCATAGAACCCGGGGGGGGGGGGAGAATAAGAGGACCCAATTATCACCTGTCTCATAGCCAAAACAATGGCAGTGGCATCCAACCAGCTGCTCTCACTCTTTCGACGTCCCTAGACGGCTTTAGTTTGTTTTGGACCCAATTGTATCATACAGGGTTGTTCCAGAGGTGCGTCCCATTCTAAATTGCTCAATACTTGGCTGTCCTGGGGGGGCAATTTGACTAATTCTTTTCGAGCTCATAGGACAACATGGGGATTTCTTGGAATTTTATTTGTGGTATGGAGATGTAGCTGGATGCTGAGCTAAGTTGGAGACTGCAGAGCAGGTAGCTGGAGCTTCAACAATGGCAATAGTCATGACTGATGGCGAGGGCTAGTTCTGATATGGCGTATCAGCACTGACTGCCAATTTTCAATTTGCAAAAGTGCAGTTTAAATTTGCACACAAAGATCATTTGAACGGTGTTGAAAAACTGAATGTGATGCACATAGCAAATAATCGCCTACATTTCGCCACAAATTACAAAATGAAAAAGTTAAATCAGCCAAGAAATGGCTGAAGGGCAGCCACCTTGGAATGGAGCGTATCTTTTTTGAGAACCCTGTAGCAGTTGTGTTCAGGAAAGCTGTGTGCAAGGTGAACCAAATTTAGCTTGCCTCAGAAAACATTGTACGGCTCCTTTTTTCGAGCATTACATCAAGTGATGTTGACGTCATGTATAAGTTTTGTTTGTTTGTGAGACTATTAAGACAGTTTGAGTATAGCTGCTACTGCTCGTGACAAAAAAATGGAAAAAGAAACAAAGGAAACTCTCACGATCACCGCTCCTTCAGTAAAATGGAGGAAATTGCGAGACTAGAAAGAGCATCAATTGCACTCTTATTTTTTCAGTAAAAATGGTCTCATAAAACGAAATGTTGATCACAAAAAATCCAGCAGTTTCCAGTTGTGCTACTACAAAATGGTGTTAAACATTTTCCGTGACCTTCTTTAAAAAGTTCATTTCTATTTCGGATTGATTCTTTTTTTTTTAAAAAAAAAATTGGTATCATTTGCAAATTTGGTATTTTAATGAATTAACTGGGTTTGTTTGTTTGTTAAAGGGGTCTCTCGAGGGGAATGGATATCCCAACAAGAGAAAGAGGGGTAACCCTGGGTTGGGTCTTTTCCTACCCTAGTTTGTGGCAAACATCTAAGTGCTTAATGGACACTGATGCCTGGCATAGTGAGTCCACCTGCTAACTTAACTTGTTCTGCCCTCCAATCCATGGCCTTGCCAATGAGGTCCACTTTTGTGAGCCTGACAAGTCCATATAGGTCAAGAGGTTGTCTATTAAGCTGGTGCCCCCAGACAGTGTCCAGGCGTACCTTGGCAAGTGCAGGGCACTCACAAGCAAGGTAAATAAACTCATGTTCCTCCCAGCAGAGATATTACCTGTTATATTGTGGTAATAATTGAGGTAATTATGCCCTGTTATGGCCTGCAAAGTCAAGCCAAGGGTCGGATGATCCAGGCTACCAGGGTCCTCCAACTGGAACTTGGTCTGGCAATATGTTGAAAGGCAAGTCCATCCCATCTTCCACCTGTCATAAAAGAGGTCCTTTATCTCTCCTTTGTCTGTGCAGTCTCCCTTAATTTCCCCTCCCCTTCAGGGTTTTATCTCCCCAAAGAAGATGACCTCTTAAGTGACTGCAGCCTATACCACCCCAGCTACTCTGGTTCCTGCTCCGGACTCTCAGTACTGCTTGCACTGCTACACATTGCACATACAGATCAAGAGGCATCACATCCAGAGCAGCCTCAAGTCTAGCTGTGGGAGTTGAATGGTGTACATGTGTCAAAGCAAGCAACCCCAACCTTTGGACACTATCCACATGCTCTTTATAATTTGTAGCCTTATTGGCCCAGACTATGGCACCATACATAACTTTGGGGCATACAATTCCAGTGAGGACCCATCTCATCAGAAACAGACTGGGGCCCCACAACTGCCCCAACGAGGTCCTAAATTGATATAGGAGCCTGATCGCTTTCTTTGCTTTTTCTCTGATATGTGGGCCAAAAGTAAGCTTGCTATCCACTGAGATCCCAAGGTACCTTACCATATCAGAGTAATCTAAGTCACGAGCCCCCATACGGAGATGTGGTAGACTTTCTATTTTCAGTCGCTTATGTGTGAAAATGATTGCTTTGGTCTTTTCAGCCCCCAACTCAAGGCCATTCCTCCCACCAAAGTCCATTGCCTTATGAATGGCCTCTTGCCCTAATTGAAGTAACTGGGTATTGGTGAGAGAGGTTTCAGTTCAGCTTCACCGAGCGTTTTTGAAAGTGTCTTCTCCCCTGCTTCCTGGCCCAGTTGCACTGGACACAGCAAAATGACCCATTGCTTCATTGGTGGTGTCCTTGCAGAGTCTCCCATTTGTGTGCCGTTGTCACAGGACAATGAAAAGTGCTGATTGAGTTGCTCGTGTTGGGTTTCTGACCGTTTTGAGCTTCTTCATGCACAACATCAGCTTCCATAAATCCATAATGTTTGAGCAGTGGGTTGAGATGTAGCCAGGCTGCATCTCAGGCTACATCTCACCTCTACCAAAGAGTGCGATTTTCGATGGTCCACAGTGCTGTTCCAGTGTTGGTGAATGGCAGAAGTTTATGATGGATGAAGCAAGTACTTTGCATGGAAACATATTAGCTGATCAAACTGCTCATGGAGGAGAAACTGCCCGTAAATGAGACAAAACTTCGAGTCTGGTAACTCATTTCGGAATGCAGGGAGCACCAGTTAATTTCTCTCGGTATCTTGTTTCACTCTTAGAAAGTTGCGCAAAACACAAAAAAACTAGAAACAAACTTAAAGTTCTCCACGTTGCTCAGATAGGCTTTATTCCCCTTTCGTTGGGGTCAGCAGTCCTCGCGGAAATAAAGTTCCACTTTAAGCACAGTGAATATCTTGTTATCACCATTGGCACCTTGGGTAAAAGTTTTATAGCATGCTGTAAAGTCCACACTTTTTTTTAGCCATAACTCTTGACTGACTGGAGTTGCGGAAGTGGCTCGCATTCGTGAATCTTTTCTGGAACCGAGCTGTCATGCACTTCTGCTCTGGGTCCACAATGCAGTCAAACATCGATGTAGTACCTGTAAACTCTGCTGGAGGGAGCAGCGTTGCATCCGTATCGTGAAAAATGGGTATGAATTAAAAGTCGCTTTACGTTTTTCAGGTGCGGTTAAAAAAATGTGGCAACTTTTGAAACTCCAAAGATTGCTCATTCTTTAAAATTGTTTGAATTCTCAATTGAACCGCAAAGAAAGAACGTTTTAAAGTCCAAGTTTCGACTAAAACTAAAAAGATGTCTCTACGAGTCTCTTGTTGCAATGGCTACATTTCCAATGTCGTAGCCCTTATTTCGAAGGTGCAGACAAAAGGGTATGACTGAGGTTCCATTTCACATCAAGCCCCACACAGATACCAACTTTTTAGGTGCGGTTTCCAAAATTCCTTTTCAAAAAATCCCTCTGAAATATAGAAGGGTTATCTGATTTTTGGAAAAATGCACCGATAACTCTGGTATCCGTGTGGAGCTTGATGTACAATGGAACCCGAGTCAAAATTGGCAGAAACCAAATCATTGGATTTGTGAAAAATATGCGTGCAAGAACTTTGTATTGACAACTTTCGTCATTTCGCGCTAAAATTAAGCCGCCGTGACAAAGTTGGCAGATTTTCCTGCCTTGGAAGGAAGCCTTTTCTCTTGAGTAAGAGGCAATTCAAAGAGAGCTTAGCTACCATCGCTAATGGAGTGTGCTTTTTGCACATTTTTCACAACTCTTCAGGTAGCCCTATCGTACATTAGGTCTCTCATGTCATTGAGTGCAGCAATCACTCCTTAGCATCAATAGCAGACAATACCGAAACCGAGATATTTTACACCCATAGCTTCTGGAATTTGATCTGCATCACTTAGAACTGATTACCCCTGGGCACCTTTATGTAATTATCTCAGTTGTATCCCTACCTATGATCCATACGGCACAGACCGTGTGCTTGCTGCTCAAGTTGATCTGGCTCCTGCAGTACGCCTAGTTGTCAATGGTGGGGACGGCACTCTATCCGTGGTGGGGGTTCGTGCACTAAAAGAAGACGTAGAGGCGGGATGTGGATGCTAGAGGTGGGTTGCGACATAAGACTTCAATAACGACGACGGCGGTCAACTTCGGGACCTGACCTCACCAACCTCAGGTAAACTGGGCATAATCTAACCCAGTCAACTGCCCGACCCCTCCTCTAGCGTCACCTCCCGCTTCTACCTCCTTTTTAGTGCGAGGACCCCTGCAGCGATAGAGTGCCCAAGGGATAGTTAAAGCACCGCATCGATAGGAGGCTAAATATGGACCACCCTATAGTATTACTTAGGACTTCTACTGCCAATGTTGGTGCTGTCTATGGGAGGGGGGAGAACAGAATACTTCCCCAGAGGCAGCTGCCACTACCAGGCACGGCTGTGCTTCTCCCCTCCCCTTGATTTGTGTTTTCAACTTTTTTCCTTGACTGATTGATGTTACTCAGCACGAGGATGGAAGAAGTGAGAAATTACATCCTGGACACGGACGTGGACCGCATGTGCCCGATGTTTTTAACTATATGTTGCCCCTACGTATTGTTGGCCAATAATATGTCCCGCTGTTGGGCATGGCAGCCAGAGGGCTCGTGATTTTGCAGCCTCTGGAAGTCACGAGCCCGAGGGCTGCCTTGCCCAACGGAAGGGTCGTTTAGGCCACGTAAGTAGCAGCAATTTGTAGTTTGACGCCACTCATTTCTAAATACTCCCCCAAAGCCCGAGCAAAATGCTTATATGGAAGAATCCCGAAATTCGAGGGCGTTACATCCTTGTCTGACGGGAGCGGGACATATTCTTATATGTCCCGTTCTTCTTTAGTGAGGCCTCTTAAGGCGGGACGTACTTAATGCTGCATCCTTACCTCCAGAGCACTAAGAAATAGGGAAGTGTTCAGAAATGAGTGGCACTACAAATAATACGGTACTTACTCATTGCCTCGGTCTGATTATCATGAGCCAGGGGACGCTAGATGACAGAAGGTACTACTAGAACGACTGAGTGACTTGCTCATGAAACCTATGAGTAGGAAGCGGCATCGTCGTTTTTGACATATGCATGTAAAAAATAGCTTAAATCGGAAAGACGTGTTGTTTTGCAACATGAAAACAGCATATTTTTGTGGATTTTCAATTCTATACTAAATTACCGGTTGTGCCAAATTTCCTGTCTGCCTTCCATTGCTTTGCATACTGCCCAGTGTCTTTCATGAGCAAACATAGAAAAAAGAAACATTTTGGAGTACCGTGTCTCGTCTGACAAAGCTGAAGTGGATCATGGCGCTGAGTGAGCAGCAAAATTACCCATTCAGAGAGCTTCCAGATGGCAGAACCGCCTTTTGTTCGCCCTGCGGCTAGCATTTCACCTGGACCCCGAAGTCTCAATGGCCACACTCAAAGGCATCTCAAGAACTTGGACTTAGTGAAAGGACGTGGACTCCAAGAGATGAACAGAGCTGAGCGGGTCAAGCAAAGGGGTCTGTGAAGCTTTCATTGTGGCAAATATTCCACGGAGGAAGCTACAACATACTCATATTTGCAACCTGCTCGAAAAACGCAGGGCGGCAGCTTTCATAGGCGAATCAACGTTTCGGAGGAAGCTCCTCTCCGAATGCTTCAGCAGCATCGTGGATAGGCTGCACCTAGAAAAAGTTGAGTGGCACCCTAGGAAAACTCCACCATAGTACAAGCTGCAGCATTACAAGCTGCAGCATTTCAAGCTGCAGCATTTCAAGCTGCAGCATTACAAGCTGCAGCATAGCGTTATTTGAGGTGATTCAAGTACAGCTTTGTCGCTCATGCTTGCCCAACCCAACCTGACCTGCTCTTGTCTATGCAGTTTTTTTGTTCAGCTTGTCCGAATACGGATCTGAACTTCTTTCATCTGCGTTTTGGCTATCAGTTGGTGAAGACACTCAAGAATTGCTTATGTAGTCATTGGCAAGCTCGACAACAAAGTCCTTCGTCGTCCCCCCTTGGACCCTCTCTCTTTTCTCCGCCACAGAAGCCCGAACGAAATCGCCAGACTCATTAACAAGACCTTCTCCTAAGTTTTACCTAAAACAGTGGGCGCCGCTTACAGTGACACCGGTTGTAGTGACAACTCGCTCATAGCGACAAGTTGGAAAAATCCTATTTTTTTTGTCTTTTACTTGTAAAAAAAATCTACTGGATTTACTGACATTTTCGTCGCTTATAGTGACATTATAGGTGGAAAAAACCAATTGCTTTCTTATCTTTTTTTTCCAGTCTGCAGAGCAAACTGCTCCGCTTCTCCCTTTGTCTAGGAAATATTGTTTTTGTCTGTCAGTTGGGACCAAAAAGGTTGAACCTCTTTGGTCCCACCTGAGCCTGACCAAAGAGAAAATGCTTTGAGAGAGCGCACAGAGGCAGGCCTCCCACCTGAACACGAAGGACAACGACGCTTGTCAGCTGTTGATATTACAAATTTTCTTCACTCGGACAGAGAAGGAGCTATGATGAAATTGACCGCCCTGCCCTTTCTGCCTCAGCCTCATCGTCCTTGTGCAGTACGCCTCAGACGTTCGAGAAAATGGAGAATTAATCCAGACAATGGCAACCCTAACTATAAAATGATAAACATCTGAAATAAGGCAGTATGCAGAGCGTGACCCACACTACACTAGCCAGATTTCTGGCTAGTCGATTAGAGAGCGAAAGAAGGGTGGAGGGAAGACCCTCCCCGAGAAACGATCACGGCAGATTTGACCGAAAGAGCAGAGTTGCCCATGTGTACAAGTACATATAATTGATCCTTCCAAATCAAGTGATGGTTGGATGATCATTAATACCCATCAATTATGCAAAAAAGGGAACCTAGCACTGTTGTTTTGTTTGCCTTTTTTGTCCCAATGACAGAGTTGCTGCTTATCATGAAAAATGTAACTTGGTGTTCAAAATACCCCTCAATCATTTTGAATCAGTCAAATATCTTGATGCAGTTTTGTAACCCTACTTGGCACACCTTCTTCGGCACACTTTGTGCACTGTTGCCCTGACCAACAGGCGCGCCTGGCAGAGGGTCTTCCCTTTATACTATCTTTCGTTCTCTAATGCTTGTGTAGTCGTCACATCAGTCCTGGGCCGGTGTGGCCGTAAAACAAGTATGCACAGATTGGCCCTGGACTGTTCGGTCTGCCTCAAAATAAACAAACTGCCAATGATGCATGGCAACCTCAGCCACTATTTATGTGCCGCAAAGTCCATAATACAATACCTTCAGTTCGTGCTTATGGGGAGTCCAGGGAAAGCTGCGGATGGAAAGGTGTTCATCGGCACCCTTAACGTCGGTGTTGCCAGATGGCTGGCAACACCGGTCAGCAGTGCCAAGGTTGGTCAAACGTACTGAGGTGAAGGGGGACACAGAATATATCACAGATTCACTTGTGAAGACAATTTTGGCTTGTCGTAACTGTGTCACTTCAGCACTGCAAAAAAATATCTGGAGTGAGCATGAGATTAGTCAACAAATGCAATTTTGCCATAGGGAGATCCAAATTTACTGGCTACTTTATGTCCAGCATGCTAGCCACAGTAGGTATGACTGCACAATGAGGTAGATCAGACAACACCCCTATGGCAGTGCGATTGTCCCTAGGGCACACCTTAATGGGTATTAGCGCATGTGGGGAGGTCAAGGTACTCAAAATTGACAATGGCATTTCTATACAACTTCTTTACGTTGGCACTTTTTGGTTTTGAGACAATTGGCACAGTAAACACAATTGCAGATTTTCAAAAAGTATGAAAACTTTGCTTCGTAATTTCACCATCCACACTTTACAGCAAGTTCTTTGCCGCACTGCATAACCAGCGCCACCTGCAGTGACGGCAGCCTCTTCAAAGCTCCGCTTCTGCACCCCATACGCTGAAGATTGGAGGGATTCTGCACTGCAGCCAGCACGCGTGATTTCCACTGCTCGCGCTCTCGATCGTATCTGCAAACAAATCCGAGACATCGGCGACAACGCCAATTACCGTAAATGCTGTATTAATGTCCCATGGGGGATTATTTTTCAACCCCCTTTTGTGGGGGGGGGGATAATTAGAGAGGGGGGGACTAATTAGAGAAGGGGATTATTTTTCGTTTTTCTGTCATGCTGGGGCAAGTTTCAACATTCTGTGAAAATTAGGATTGTCAAAAGTGGCTCAGAAATTGGGGGGATTATTTATGAGCGTTTGGAAAATAGTAGAAAAACTAAAGAAACTCCAAGTTTTCCTCAATGATTTCTAGTGACAAAAGGCTAAATTCATTGAAGAAATTGATTTCCAGTGTCGAGAGCTAAAGGTTTTTGGGCAAATGTGCAGACAGAGGCAGCAAAAAATCCAGTGCTCTTACTCTCGTACCTCTTGAACCTGCAGCTCCAAAACCTATCGTGAAAGTTGTGACAGTGAGAAGGTTCAAGAGGTGAAGGAACTGCATTCTTTTCCACATGCAAGACACTAAATTCACAGGCACTTTAACCACTTCATTTACAATTATCCACTGACGCCAAAATGAGTGACCAAAAGTCAATTGAGGCATTTCAGATTCGCAGATCTCTAGGACTTCCATGAAAAATTCCAAAATGTATATTCACTGAAGTATCCACAGTGATTCTAAAAGAGTCCGGGAAGTAATTTTTTACTTTTCCTTGGGAGGTCACTGAACAGTGACTTAAACTTGAGCTAGATGTTAGACAAATTGTTCTCCACTTACAGGCTCATTCTCATAACTCGCGCAATTTCATCAGAAAGAGAACAAGCAACAGCAGAGCTTTAGCACAAGTGATGAAGAATATAATCCATGAGCAGTGAAACGCTGGCAAGGTCCAAGTCTGTCGACTATTCCAGGGACGACGACAAAGTAGAGGTTCTGCTGTAATTTGGCCCAAAGAATTGTGATCCCACTTCCTACGTATCAGTTGTTCTGCTCTATCCATCGACCATGTCCACTCATATTTTCATTGAGTGTGGCCTAACATGGCCATTGCAGTAGGTGCTCTGCGCCATTGTGAAAGCATTGGGAAAGATGAGACAAGACCCTCCTAAACCCGAATTGCTTTATGTAACCCAAGGCAAAAATACTCGCTGGCCCCTGTCTGTTGCTGGAAATGGGGATGGGGGTACTCTTCACACAGACTAAGAGATCAGTGGCATCATTTTCCGGAAAGACTCATGCACCCACAATCAAGTACAAAGGAGTACCGGTCCTTGTGCACTGTGCGTGCACTGTCGACGACGGTGTCTCCACGTACGTGCCCGGAGCCGACGTTGCGCGCGGATGTTCGTTACTTCGTGCAGCTGGCACCAGTGGTACCAAGGTCACTGTGTCCATCCGTAAGATAAAAAGAGGAAACAAGTGGATTTATCTTTGAAAGTGCTGCGTAGAGCCGTCACTTCGTGTTATACCCCTTTCCTTGCCTTGTCAGCTAAAGAAAAATACTCCTACAGTGCGTTAAAAACCTTCTTCTCAGCAGCTTTTTTTTCCCACTGTCCCTTGTTATGTTATATCTCTCTTTTACTTTATTGCCGTCGGTCTCTCCCAATCTTCTGCAAGGACAGGCCCATTTAGGAGGGATTTTGCACATTTTGTGGGCAGCCACAAGCAGATTGCGGTCGTGTCGTACATGGCGGTGGCTAAAGGTTTCGCCTCAAACATTCAAAACTTCGGTGTGAGTGTTGGAGCGCATTATCAAAGCATTTGTTACGCATTGGCCGGTCTATGTACGCCAGCCACACCGTTCGTACTTTCTTGTTCGTTCGTCCCTCGCTACTTTCCACCGCCACCACCCTCCCAATCCATGTTGACTTTCTACGCTTCGTTAAAGACTGAAGTTAAGCCACTCCAAGTTTTGCAACATCGACGCTCGACTGCAGAAAATCGTGTTCGTCTTCCATGGAAAGAGGCGAATTAACCATGAAGACATGTAGCAAAGCGCGCCTACGTGCACGAGATCCATAAAATGGGGAGGGACAGAGCAGATCTCATTCAGGGGCGGAAAGGAGGCTCTTTAAAAGGCCCGGATAATCTCATAAACTTGGCATCATGGACACAATGCTGTGCACATCTTTCATCACTATTGCTTTTTCTTCTCCTTTGCAGGCTGCCTGTTACATCAACAGTCCGGAGCTGTTCGAACTGGCGCACACGGTCTGGACACACGCGGGATCGAAGTGAGTGAAGCAGCAGACCTTTTCGCTCTTTGAGTCGTGAGAGTGTGTGATGAAATCAGGCGAGATAGAGGGGGGAGACGTCGACAGGAGTGAGGTTGTTATGCTCCCTCAGAAGTCAAAGCCTCGTGTCTGACCTTTCTGTCCTTGTCCGTACGATAACGATTTAGCATAAGCGACCCCGGACAAAGTGCTTAAGACCCAAGCAAAGTACACTTACACTAGAACTTTAGAGTTACGTGCCGCGGAGCTCGAGTGATGGCTGGACTTAAGTTTAAAGAATCCACTCGTTCTTGCGATACTAGAGACATGATATAATTGGCATCATTCTGGAACGAATCAACGTAATCTTAAGGATATCTTAGATGGTAAGAACATGAACGTGTACATGGAATGAATGACTGGAACTGGATCTGAGCTCAGTACTATGATTCTAGTCTTAAATCACGCCTGCCCTTCACCTCGCTCCCCGTCCTGT
>JAAUXU010020101.1_pt1 | contig 112161 bp, 125 predicted proteins | sample 7278151 | NCBI WGS metagenome assembly JAAUXU01 (sample SAMN14350113, study PRJNA611818) | marine sediment metagenome | isolation source: surface marine sediment (1.8m) | place: French Polynesia: Moorea | collected 2018-08 | reverse complement strand
GCTTTTGCAGCCTCAACAGCTTTGACATCTTGGGCTCCTTGGGGCAGATGAAGAAATGTCGACTTCATTGGCCCCAACTCAGTGATGTCAACAGTTGGCAGTTTCCTCCTGGGACAACAGCAGCCGCCGATCCAGACCCATGCCAAGAGTGTGTGCGAATTCACTCTCCGGGTTGGCCACCACTGACGGGTCACCCTGTACGCTGGCAACAGTGGAGGATCCGGCGTTGGGGACACCCTGTTGGAGCCAGATCTCTCACGAGACGCGCAGGACACCCTGTACGCTGACAGCAAACCGTGGACCCAGACTAGTATGGAAACCGTTGTGACACCCTGTAAGACAGAGCCCAGACACTTCTTACCAGCCATTTCTCGCGCACACCCTGTACTTTGCTGGCACGAAAGTGTCACCGTCCGAAAAATGTGCCAAGTTGAGACGCGCCCTAAAATATTCTTTTCTCTCACGCCACAATTCGTTAATGGCATCGTTCCCTACAGGTAAAATCGAGGGCGTGTCCGAAATTCCTGCTCACCCGTGAGAAAGGAAGGGCGAGGCCAGAACTTTTTTGTCCGAAAGAAGAAATCTGCCTTGAGTAAGCGGTCCTTTTCTCCGCATATCGAGTGAATGAGAGACGCTCTTCTGCTCAGACGAGCGTGAAAGGAAACTTCCTTCTTAAAACGCTATCATCTCTGTCTAACGTTCATCTTTTTGATCATTTCTGTCATATCAACGGACTTGACAAAAGATCGTTGGTCCCCATTCAGGTCCTCCGGGTCCACTTGGATTTGCATAGGCTGAATGCGCCTTTTTGTCCGGCTAAAATGGCGCTTAAACGCCGCAAGTCATAGTATAATAATGCTTGACGTCACCGCCAGTACGAATAGTACTGATCGACGTAACCTGAGGAAGCTCAGTTTCAGCCGCATCATGCTGAACTTGGACTGGAGCGGCCAGGGCAAGAAAGGGGAGAAATTGCTGAAGTTGTTTCCCAGGTCACCCCTTCGGTCATGTATGAGTCTTAAATTTCCCTCTCGTTGCTGTCAGCTCCTGAGGTGCGACTGGCAATAACTCAGCTGCACCGGGAGGCCAGCACGGACGGACTCCGTCATGAAGCCGGGGGCCCACACGTCCGTGGACAAGTTGGAGGGGTGACGAACACAATGGAAGGCTGCTTTGCACGTCGACTGCGGTTTCACAAGTGCGGCCCCGCAACCCTCCTCCTCCTCCTCCTCCTCGTGGTGTTCCGGCTGTCCCCTCCCCCCTCGGGGTCCCTCCCATCTGGGGTCCCCTACTTATGCCCCCTCCTGCATGTGTCCCCCTTCCCTCTCATTTCGTGTTGCCCCACTTATGCCCCCTCCCCTACTCGTGTCCCCTCCCTCCTCTACGTGTCCCCTCCCCCTCCCGCGTCAACGAGATCTATTAGGAGTGCAAGGTCAAAGCTAACGATGAAGACTTTTGGACACAAAATCCCCTCAAGAAATGAGATCTCATCGTACTTGAAATATGCAAGCTTGGCATGCTGGCATTCAAGCAACGCTAAAACCGTTGGCAATGAGGAATCTGGGGAGGAATTTTTCCCAGGGGCTCCAGAAAATACTTTTCGCAAATTTCTGGCGTTGCTGCCGGAGAAGCGGACGGAGAAAAATACATTGAATTATTGAGGTGGCGAAGTCGTCATCTCGGGTCAAAACTCGCCCAGACAAAAGCTTTTGTCTCCACCGAGAGAGAAAATCGGACGCTGGAATTCCCGTCCTCCGTGCGATTTTTGCATCCTGGCAGCTTTCACCAGGGGTCACTTCTGGGTCAGGTTGACTCGAAGAAGAAGGGGCTTTCGTGACGCAATCAAACATTCAAAATTCTGCCCGGGCAACCGAGCCCATTCTGCCCCCAGCCAAAGCCGCGCACAGTCAGTGTGGGCGCGGTGATTGTTGTTTAACTCGCCTTAAACGCTCTAAAGTGAAGGAAGTCAGTGCCTATGACCTGAGCAGGGTCTGCACAGCAAACTTTAGGTCATGGTTGCTACAGTAAAAAAAACGAGCCACTCCATCCAACGCCTCGTTATTCACGCAGTTGACTTGAGACACATTGGACAAATAACTCTACTAATAGTTAGTACAGTGTGTTTTAGATCTATGACTCCATTAAGTCCTGACAAGGACTTCTCTATCTGTGACACAAAGACATTTCACCCCTTGTTCACTCGTTATTGCACAGGTCAGGTCCCTTCTTGACTGCCCTTGAACTCGACTGCTAATTCTGGGCCACCCCGTAGTTTTTCTGCCTGGCTGACGGCTGCATAAGCTGACAAACAATGTCCGGAGAAGTCAACGGGTTAAGTGATGATTACAGCTCTTTATAAAGTGAACGACTGACAGAGATAAATGCCTCTTCCGATAAGGACACCAGGGCAGAGTAGAGTGGAAGACTTGGAATATTTTTTTAAGTCTTGTAACGTACAATTTCTCATTGTGTTTGTTTTTGAGTGTCCTGGACGAGGATGAGCAGACTTGAAACGAGCCTTTAGTCCGGCTGTCTGCATGTTGAGTATGATAATGCATCATTTCTGTGGCCTCGGTTAACGTGAATAAGCATCACTTTGGCTGCCTTGGTCAAATGTGTGCACTCTTATCAAAAACCGCACGAACAAAAAGGAGCCAACCTATGCGAGCTCGTGGGAAGTTTCATTTTCTACAACTTCATGCGCAAAGAGTTATTTAAATAAAAGAGTTATTTAAAATAAAAGAGTGGCTGAAGAGGTCCTGACCCGGTCTCTGTACACTCAGGTCACAGACGAATGGAGCTGAAGGTATCAGAACTTCACTCGTTCAAGCTTCAGTTAAAGATATAGCGCAAAAAAGGGATTTTTCATCGTCAAAGCAGACATCAAATTTGCTGCTCATGCAAAATGTCTTTCGGGGGGGAGCCCGAGATGATGGTTAATTTTGTATAAGTGCCTATATCCACTACACTTTGTAGCAAAAATAAAAAATCATTGAAATCTACCTCAAAAATTGCTATAGAGTCTTCCTGTCCTCAGATGTGGGACTGCAATTGTTGACTTAAGTGCTTTGTCCCTGGTCATGAAGAAGCCCTTTTTCAGTCACAATTGAGTCAGAGAGCGCCAAAGTGGCAAAGTTTTCTGGCAACTGATGCAAATTTTGCTTTATTTTATGCACAGCTCAAATGTCAAGCTCTGCAGGAAGCAGCCAGGGAAGAGTTATGTACTCTGTCAACACACAGCCTTTTTTTTTCCTCTGGTGCATGACTCATGTGCACCTTAGTCCACAGTTGCTGGGGAAAGATAGAGATGCCAGGGTTGCCACGGCCTCACACAACAGCGACATCAGGTGAAAAGACCTGAACACTTCAGCAATTCCAAGACGACTCAAGTCTCCCATATGTGTAATACAATGCTGTCTGGGCAGGCAACACTGTGTACTTGATAACACCTTCACTCCTTCATACCAATTGCATGAAGGATTAGTAGTATATTGTTATCGTATATTGCATGACTATATCGCATGCGGGAGGAAGAGATTGTCCGTAATCTCTGCCATCTGCATGCATTTTAGCAGCATATGCTGATGGTTGCTCAATGAGATCATATGACTCGTGCCAGTGTGATACCCCTTCTTGCATCCAACTAGAATGAAAATTTTCGGCCTCGACCGAGATGTCACGGGCTGGCAAGCTAGACCTGCAGCTCGACCCGTCCGAGATTGGCCCGTCACCGTCACACTTTTGGAGGGGCAGAAAGGGGAGACAACAGAAGAGGGGAGGCTGCTTCCTATATATACTACATATATAGACTATATAGACTTCTTATATGCTGCACAATGTTCAGCTTCGATATAAGAAAGTTGCCACTTAAGTTACCTTGCACTCATACTGCAATGTTCAGGTTGCTTTCTCTGAAAGGCACCGTGTGGTCATCTACGTTGACAGGATGCCCGAAGGACACCATCTGGCTGGACGGAGCGTCTGAAGGGCACGCAGCCCAGCTAGTCTGGAAATAAAAGGTAACTGCTCAAATGGAGATAAGAGTTGCTCACATAAAGCTTGACTTCCTCTGACTGCCAGATCAGTTGGCTGGAGGAGGACGAAGGGACACCATGGCCGTGGGTGGAGACTGGTACAACGTGGACTACGCGGGGGCCTCGGCCGCGTCAGCAGCTGGAGACAAGCTGCCCGTTCCGGGCGTTCCGGCCTCCAGAAAGGTAAGAAGAAACTCTCTACCTGTGTACCCACAGGTACACAGTCATGCCGCTTCTTCAGATGACCGAAATGGACCTGGGGCGCGTGAACAGGTTCATGGGCTCTTTCACCAACGCCGAGGCGACGACGGGGATGCCCCAGGAGGTGCTCATGGCCATCGCCAGCCGAGAGTCCAGGTCTTGATAGACTAACTGTAGATCAACGATGCATATTGTAGCACCATATGTACCCGCATCTAAGTCCAAGGAGGGTACATATTAACGTCATTTACTTGGAACTTCAGACTTCCTGTATTTACCGGGTGTAGGACAAAAAAGTGAAATTGCCGCTTGGAATCTCACTGTACAGCCCTTGGTGTAAAGATGACTGCACCTCATGCGCTACACTGGGACATTTTGAGGTGGAATTTTGATGGTAGCGCATGACGCCGGAGGACCCGGTGAGTGAAACCCGGTGGAAATGATGGGCCAGGGGGTTAGGATTGCTCCGAGAAAGTTTCAGTCCATTTCATCAACGGTTACCCAATTTTCAGCCTGTTTGGAGTGCCTCCCTCCCCAGTTGGTCTCATTTTGAGCATTCCAGCACCAAAATGGGCAGCCCCAACAATGAACCTCTGTACTGAACACTGTGCCTGAGTATCATATCTACGCTGGCACCCCCCCCCCTGAGACGTCCGCCGGCATCGACAACGTGCTGCAAGGCGCGAACGTCCTCAAGGACATGTTGGGGACCATTGGCCGAGGACATCCTGATTGGACCGAGCCTCAAAAGTAAGTCCAGGTATACACTTTGTGACTGCATCAGGCTGAAGGGCGCAGTAGCTGCGTACAACTGCGGCCCGAGCAGAGTGACCAGCGTCGACACCATGGACGCGAAGACGACGCACGGGGACTACTCCAACGACGTCATGGCCAGGGTCCAGTTCTTCAGGGACCAACTTTAAGCTGGCCACAGCGAGACGGACAATTCTGCTCTGACAAGACTTGGCACTGGTTCTTTTGGCACCATTCGAAAAAGTAATTTATGCTGTCCTCACTCAACTTATGAATAAAGAAGACTTAGGTGGAAGAGACCTTTTTGGACTTTTTCCAACACCGCCTCGTATAAGCGTGGAAAAGTCCTGCCAATCTGCCCGTGCAACCGCGCCCTCTTCGTCGGCGGCCTCATCTTCTGGTTGCGCGAGATGCCTGAGAAGCAAAACGTGGTCAGCGTCGGCGGCCGCGTGGGAAAAGTCGACGCTTTTCTGGCAACAATCGATTTTTTGCTGAACAATTTTTGCCTCTTTTATGGCGATTGCGCTGAGAATTGATGTTTGTGTTGTGGCTTTTTTCTCCGCCTGTTTAAATATGATCTTTGCAGGGGGAAAAAAAAGTTCCACACGTTTTTCAGACATTTCTTCTCCATTTCCCCCTCCCCCTTTGTGCGTATGCATGAGCATTGTGGTAAAACTTTGTCCCAGAGTCGAAGCCGAGTGCACTGAATGCTTTTCAAAGTTTAAATATGCTGAGTCTGAACAGAGAGGAGCGTCAGCAGAGTCTGCAACTGGCCCCAAGTGTCCAGAGCCAACGACCTGGATGTCCTTGCCAACTCGGACAACATGTGTGGCCCATCAGCAATTGATGGCAGCCATTCCGAGATACATTATCAAATGTAACCCATAATGACCCAGGTGGGACGCTAATGACGGATCTGGTTGTACAGAATTAGTGTCACTCATTCCTGAGCTATAATAGCACAGCTTTTGTCGGTTGAACACGAAATGTCATGTCTGAGGACGGCCGAAAGAATTTTTTGCGTTGTCACCTTCGGTCACTTCTCCAACGAGAGCAACAGCGCCAGGATGGCCGAGCTCAGGAATCCCTTTTAGTCAGCTGACCGAGATCGTATCGAAACATGTTTGTTTGTTGTTAACGCACTTATTCAAGCATAAACACCAACTCAATTGGACTCCAACCCCCTCGTCGATCATCCCCCCCCCTTTTTTTTTACGTGGGTGACACCCTGTGTCGTCTACTGTGTGGGCCAGAAAGAAGAAGACACCCTGTATCTGCCTCATGACGGGCCAGTTGACATTTGAGCCTCTCGTTGCACTCAGTCAAGCATCTGAGCGGCCACCGCCGCCCGGACAGGCCCGGCCTGGCCCGGGCTGGCCCCGAGGGTCGTTAAAAGCACACACAGGTGCATAACTGGAAGCTTAATCAGCGTGGGAATCTCAACCCTTTGAGCTGCCTGGGAACAGCTTCTCCTCTGCCGTGAGTTACCCAAATTCACTTCTTTTTCGGCAGAGCAACAAAGACTTCTTTGATCAAGATCTCCTCTTTCCTCCACCGGGCTGAAGAGGCATTGATTGACTCTTTGGCTGAATAAAGAGAGAGAGAGAAGATTCTCCCCCTGCTTCATCACTTTGCTCGACCAGACAAAAGCTGCTCTCACTGCTGAGAGTCCGATTTCATTAATACTCGGCCATTTTCGCCGTTCCCATCCAGGATGAGAGAAAGAAGCGGCCAAAAATCCTCCCTAATTTGCCTTCCCACAAAAGGGAGGCGCAAACATTTATTTCCCACGGAAACCAAAGTCAGGGGTGCCACAAAGCTGGCCACTCCCCGACCTGCTTTTGTCGCCCTCTGCTGGCAGAAACGCCGCAGACCGAACAGCACACGTGACGTTTTTCCATTTCCTATTTCTGTTCCCTGCACTTGCCAAAATCCGCCAAAGCGCGTGCGTTTGGAGTCTGGGTGTCCCCCCTGGAAATCCACCTGTCTCGCCTCCTCCTCCGGAGAAGAACAATGCTGCTATTTATGACCGCGCCGTGGGAAAAAACCGCGCCCAGCAAACCCATGATGGGAGAGAGGGAGGTGGTATTTTTGGGCAGCTCAGCTGTCAGCTGTGTTTACGCGCCCAAAAAATGTGGGTGTCTGAATCAGAAGGGGACTCGGACACCTCTCAAGAAAGGGGCTTCGACCGGACTCAAAGGGGACTCTCACAAAGTATCATAAACTTGACGCCTGCGGAGAAACCTGGTGCAACCCTTCGAAACAGGGGATTCCCAGTCCCAAGTGCAGCTGATCCTTTTTTTTATCGAGACCTGGATCGAATCGATCCAGCTCAGTCAAGTGTGCTCAAGTCCCCATTGCTCAAAATATCGCCCTCTCCACTTAACACCCATTTAATCCTGCCAGCGCCAGTCATAACGACAGGGGGGGGAGGGGGTTGGGGGTTGAGGGGGAGGGGAGGAAGAGGAAGTCTTAATTGGGTGCCTGGGAAAAATTCTGCTGGCATCGATCACGGATGGACACCGGATGTGGAAAAACGAGGATTGAGCAAGACTCGGCCAAACCGTAGGAAACGAGATAATTGAAATTCAGTGTGAGAACAGAGGAAGAACGGTTGTCCTGGATCAAGGTTGGCAGTTTCTTTTCACCGCAATTCATTTCGCAGTTTTTTCCTGTCCGCTGCAGCAAATAAAAAAAAAAAAAGGAAGTTTGAACTTCGAGGGTGTTTTTGACGTTGTCGAGTGGTCCTTGTTCAACCCGTTCTCACGCGACGACGACGACGACGACGACGACGTCAATGACATCATCCAAAAGCAATCGGACGGCGACGACGGCGACGACGACGACGACGACGTCGATGACATCATCCAAAAGCAATCAAGAACTTTCTGATCCCGTGAGAAAAAGCTGCGGGACAGCCCTAAAATCCTCCTCGCCAGTCACGTGTGCGCTTTCTTTCCACTCCGATGAATGCGTGCGCACGTGCGCGTGGCCGAGCAGGACGCGGCCGCGGCCGCCGCCACCGCGTCCTCCTGCAGCAGCCACGTCGAGATTGGAAAGTCCTGAGATCGCTCTGATTGTGCAGTCGGATGGGAAAAAAGGGGGGGGACCTCTGACAGTGTGAGTCACCAAGAAAGGCGGCGCAGTCGGCGTGAGGAAGCGGACACGTTTTTGTCGGCTCACACGGTGACGATGTGTGTGACAGAGCGAGCGGAAAGAGTTTCACACGCTGCCCGTGCGTGTGAGCACCGTGTGAGTCAACAGAAAAGGGCCTCCGGCTCCGTGACGTATGAGTGCCCAAGCAGCAACGCTCGGCAGTTCAGCGCGGGCTCCGCATTCTTGGGCTGCTCAGTAGCAACCGTCTTGTGCGACCTTGAATCTCCCATATTTTTTTCTTTCTTCATCTGATAGGAATGGGTCACGCTGGGCCAGGAATTCAAAAATTTTGGCGGGAGAAGGGATACAAAGGAGGCTGAGCTTTTATCGGAAAACAGAATCTGCTGTGCGAGACACACACAACTTTTTCGGGGAGAGAAAAACAAACCGATTGCAGATCCTTATCTTGGAAAGTGGGAGCTGAACAAACTCCAGAACTGAGTCCAGTCTGAGCTCAGCACTTTGGCTCGGCAGAAAGGACTCGTCTGACCGGGATAATCTTCTCTGGCTCTCAGTCTGTCTTAACAAGCTTTTCACCAGACCCTCGGCGAGGAATCATTCATAAAGCCACACAGGGGGGGGGGGGGGGGAGGGATGTGGGGGTCAACAAGGGGGCGAGTCGAGCCAGCTCGAGGCTCAGCCAAAGTTTCTGTTTAGCACTTTCCATGCTTGACAGAGGCTTTGTCCGCATCCAACCGACGGCCCAGAGAGGAGCAACGACTCGGGCTCTGCTGTCGGGCCCGGCTCGCCACGTGTGGCTCGAGCACATCCCGACGAGATCAACCCTCCCCCTTTCCTCGGCTTTGTCCATACATGGGAAATGGACTCATTCTCATGCTCTTCATTCACCCATGAAGGAGAGAAGATTAAGAAGAAGAGTGAAGCATCATGAAAAATGTGGGAAAGAAAGTGCGAGAAAAACTTCCTTCTTCCCACGGAACAATGAGATGTGACTGGGTTTTTTTGTCGGCCTGCTTGTTTGGCTTACACGGGAATGTGCGAATCACTCGATATCGCGATATCCCATACAGATATCGTGTGTTGAGCGCCAGATCCATTGTCCGATATTCGGTCTCCTCTTACAACATGTGGGGGGAATTGACCGGGCCCACCCGGAGGCCCCGAGGTGCTACGGGACTTGAGCTTCGGTGTCGGCAAAATAGCCCGATTCGATACTCTGCCGGTATCGCGATACTCGATGTCGATACCACTGATCGCACAGTCTTGACGCACGTAGCACATTCGGCGAAATCAGTGATGCATTGATTCAGCGCCGAGAGCAAACGTGGCTGCCAACGTCGTGTGGGTCTCGTTGTTGCCCACGTCCGTGGCGCACTCGCCGTGCTCGACGTGGACGTCCTCACAGCCGCGGTACCTGACACTTGGACACAGAGAGAGAGAGAGAGAGAGACAGCTTATGCGCTGCGCACGTTAGCCTCGTTTCGAGGTGAGTCTGGTCGAGGCCGTCAGCCTGTCCTCCTCTCACGTCTGGTCGAGGCCGTCAGCCTGTCCTCCTCCCACGTCTGAGCGAGGCCGTCCTCGGAGGAGCGGGCGAGCATCCAGCCGCGTCCCAAGGAAGGAGACAAAAGTCTTCATAGTTGTATCCACCAGGAACCACTGTTATTTCAGCTAAAAGGGTCATCATAATAACTCAACGTTTATGGAGGCAAAATCTCCAGTTAACCGAACATTTTGCATGAGAACACTAACTGTGCACAGAGGAGGAAAAAGAAATGCATGAATGCACATGTGTTTCAGCACATAAAAGTTCATTTTTTTCGCAATTACTAAGCCATGAAAGTGCGCGCGCGCGCACGCGTGTGTGGGTGGGTGCCAGCAACGATCTAGTATGCAAAAATGGCAGTTTTGCATGCTTTGGAGGGATGTTCACTGGCAGAAAAACAGGGCTTCCGCTCAACAGTTCAGTTCCACATTGTATTGACTGAGGCGTTGTGCATATAATGTTGATGTTTCATAGAGCTACTACTCTATTACTGATGACTGCATGTGCTACTTATCAACATCCGAACTCAAAGATTACAGTAGTTTCCAGGAGATTTTCATGACTCGCAAACCACCCGGTTGCCAAAAGCTTCTGGTCCCACAGGTACATGAGCTGTTATTACCATTTTTTCCATTCTCTCATAAGCTATTATTACTATTACACTACTACTGGAGCTTCATTCATCAGTGTTGGCAGCACCAAGGTGGCCAAAGCCAACCAGTTCTAACCACAAAAGATGCAGTCTCTTGAGATCTGTTGGTTGCATCGAAAAAAAATTGGGTGTGTCCAACAACACCAACTTGGTCTTGCACCTGTTCCTCGCTCAGGGGGGGGGGGGCACAACCTGAGTGGTGGACCACACCATGGGGGCCACGCAGACCATGGTGAAGCTGAGGTTGCTGGCGTCTCGGGCAGAACTCGCAACTGATCTGAATAACCGGGTTTTTTTTTAGGGGCCCCTTTCTCGGTGGCGGGAAATTCAAACATACCACTAAAGCAATGGGGATGCGCCAAATTTGGCTCGAGTCGACCTGGTTAATTGCCCAACAGAAGCTTGAACGAGACCTGAGGCCTGGCCTGAGAAGCTTGAGGCTTGGCTCGACCAAAGCTTGAACACACCCCTAGCTCACACGAAGACTGTTGCTTAACAAAAAAAAACGACATTTAGACAAGTATCAGGATGATTTTTCCCAAGCTGCCAGCGACGTTGCGAGGACACCAGAAGGCACTTGACTTCCTTGGGCAGCTGGCATCGTTTCTCTCCGTGCCAAAGTGCCAAACACACGCTGAGACTTGGCCAACTTTGGCATCACTGAAGCTGTTTTCTGCACAGGTTCGGACACAGGAAAAAAAAAACCCAAATCCGCCGCGGATCTTCATGCGGATTTCACGCTGAGAGTTTTGCAACGGATTTTCCCCGGATATGGCCAAAGGCTGGTGAATTTTTCTTCCTCTTTTTGTGCTGATCCCACGGATTCCGTCGGAACTTCGGGGGTGACGCTGGCCTGGGAGACTTTTGCCGGAGCGGAAGTGTGTACAGGGTGGGCAAGGCCAACGGCAGCGGAATCCCAGCTGAAGTTTGCGTTTGCTCCTCGCCACCCTGTACGTGCAGAGCGGGATCGTAGTCTGCCTTGTGTTTGTTTACACCCTCGTGGACGACAGAGGCAAGATCTGGAGAGAGCTCGAGTTCCACGAGAAGGATTTTCTCATTCACTTTTGATTACAGGAATGAACAATTTGACAAGTATAATGTTATATATGGACATTTTCCTCACGCGCCAAAAAGGCACTGAGCAATTTGGGCCTATATCTGGGATCGGACGTGGTGCAGGTCATGTACCTGGTCACGCAGTACACCTTGGTGAACCCCACGCCGCATCCGTCAACATTGACCTTTGTTTTTTTAGCTTCAAATCACTCATTTGCCAAGGAATTCGCACTGTGCAGTTTTAATTTTCTACGCATGAACAGGGTGATGTAAGAAGATTGGCCACTCATTCCTCCTTAGTCCACAGGGTGATTGAAAAAAAAGGCTCTATATTGATGACTCCGTCCATCTTGGACCTGTTTATGTCCGACATCTGTTGTTACCACTTTGGAGTCCCTTTTCAGTCACCATCACCTCAGTCCCCTTGGAGTTGGTGCCCCCGTAGTGGTCGGCATGCTACATCTGAAGTTTGAAACGGTTGAGCCACTCGTGGACCTGTAGCGTCCGAGTTCCTCAGCGTAGTCTGTTTGCACAGGCCCCCGTGTCCGCGGTGAGCGGGTCCGCGGCCAAGCCGCAGTAGACGAAGCCCTGCTCGTGTGTCAGCACCCCTTTAAAGAGGAGAACAACGTCTTTGTCTCGTCGATTGTGTACATACATTTGGGGAATTCCCGTGAATAAGTGAGCGATCTCTTCTTTGGAGCGCGCGCATTCCGGGAATTCCTCTCTCATTGAGGGCGGCAGAGAAAGGTCAGCAACGGTTTTTTCCAGGCTCAAAGGGTCACAATATCATACATGTTCACACAGCTGCAGCGGCGGAGAAATGCTGGAAATGCTGTCATAGATGCAGGATTGATCAGAGGGGAGCCTGGGGAAAGGTGAGCAATTTATGGACTCTTCTTCTTCCTGGGGAAAACTTTCTTGAGAAGCTTTGGGTGTAAATAATTCTGGAGATTTTTCGTTGGTGGCCTCTTGACCTCGCCCAGAGGAATCTTCTCATGAGGCCTCCAAGGTTCTTGGGAAGGAGCAGAAGAAGGACCAATATGGGAAATGCTCTTAAGAGCTTTGTTTGTCTCTTTTCTCTCAGAGCTGTGATTTGGGAGGACAAAAGCAAGATGAGTAGAAAAGCTTTTGTCTGTGCTAACAAACGCAAAAACGTGAGCCAAGAAATGTTTCCCTGGGAGGAAACAGAGATACCAGAGCTGAGAACGCTATCAAGGACGTACAGGGTGGCCCACCGGAGTGGCAACCCCGCGCGTGTCGTCAGGTTCGATATACTTCAGGTGTGACGTGGCAATCCGTCTGCTGCTTCAATTCCTCCAGATATCGTTCGATACTCGATTGACTCAGCACGCATCGCGTCATACATCACGGCCGCCAAGTCCAGAGCCCTGCCGTGCGCAGGCAGCGCGTGGTCCAGACACTGCCTCCCCCCCCCCTCCTCCCCTGCATGACCGCTCCTTGACCACCCTGTACACCTGTGCTGATCCCCATCCCAGGTGTTTTCTCCCTGGGCTGGCAGATGTCAAGACGATGATGCACTTTCTTTTGTTTCCCAGAAGAACATTTTTCTTCTTGGGGTAGGCGTGAGAGCGGGTCATGATCCCGACGACCGTGGGAATTCTTCCTCCTCCAGGTACAACGACGACGACGGCGACGGCCATGATGATGATGACGCCAGCAGAGGAGAAGAAGATGCTGCGAGCGTATGAGCCGCCAAAAGAGACCCCCTCCCGCACGCCCAGTCTTCTTCGAGGCACACACGTCTGGGGCCGGGTGGGCCCAAAACCTCCTGCCGTCACTTGGTGAGACACCCGGTGTCGACTCCGGCTCGGTTGTGAGTCAATAAATGATGCTTCTCTCAATCTTCCGCCCTCCCCATTACTCAGGTAAATAGGACAGGAAGGAAAAAAAAAAGGGTTGAAACTCGGCCAGACAGAAGAAAATCCTCTCAGCAAAGATGGCGAGCGAAAAAAAACCCCACCCAAAACACAGTTTACTCGTTCGAAAAGGTCAAAGGTGAACGCGGCCAAAACCAATTCTTCATTAGATCGGAGTTCACGAAACGCTTTAACCTTGCGAGCATCAAAAATTGGCCGGGCCAAAAATTCGTGCATTCTAATTACACACCTGGGAGGAGCTGGAGTCTCTGGAGGGGCAAGAGCAAGTCCGTCTGGCACAGGGTGTCTCAGCAAGGAGTCTGACAGAGGCCACAGCTGCTCCGGCACCGAGGACGCGATGGACACGAACGTGCAGTTCTGGCGGGTGTCACCTAAGTCCGCCAAGACGCAGCTGTTGAGTCACCCGGTGTGGATATTGATACGAGTCAGCTCGGCCAGACAAGGACGAGGCTTTGGTGCGCTCGGGTCTTTTTCTCCCCTGTTTTCCTAAGTCAGGTAGAAAAAAAAAAGCTTCTTCTTCTTCTTCTTCTTCTTCTTGTCAGTCAAGCTTTTGCACCTGAGCAAGAGGACGAAGGAGGAGAAGGAGAGAAAAAAAACCTTCTTCCCACGGGTGTCGCAGGCGATAACGAGGCCGAAATCACCCCTATGCACGGAGAAGACGTTTGGGTGGGGGGAGAAATTGGCAACAGCAGCACTTCTTGACTGCAGACAATGGTCTTGGTGACGGAGGAGCAGGGGGGGATCAGGGTGGACTCCACGGGGCTGGAGATGCGTCAGCTGCAAAGAGCGTTGGCAGACGAACTAGAAGTGGGATGGACAGAAGCTGCAAAGAAGCTAGAAATGGGCAAACAGCTAGAAAAGGGGAAGCTTAGGAGGAGTTTGTAGCTAGAAACGGAGAACGAAACTAGAATAAGGCTAGTGTAACGCAAGCCTGCCACCCTAGAAAGAAACTAGAAGAAAGCTAGAACGAAACTAGAATAAGGCTAGTGTAACGCAAGTCTGCCACCCTAGAAAGAAACTAGAACAAAGCTAGAAAGAAACCAGAATCTAGCTAGTGTAACGCAAGCCTGCCACCCTAGAAAGAAGCTAGAACAAAGCTAGAGTAACGTAAGCCTGCCACCCTAGAAAGAAACTAGAACAAAGCTAGAAAGAAACCAGAATCACCCTAGAAAGAAACTAGAACAAAGCTAGAGTAACGTAAGCCTGCCACCCTAGAAAGAAACTAGAACAAAGCTTGAGGAAAGCTTGAGTGACGCTCTTCCAGGCAGGCTCAGTACATCCCTATTCTCACCCACATGTGATCGATGCTGTGGGGTCTGAGTGGTGCAAGCCTCAATTAAGTTTTTGCCCAAGGTAAAACATCTTGGTAATCACAGGGCCCACGGGAAAAAGTCGGTGCTGTTGTCGTCGTCGTCGTCGTTGTCGTTGTTGTTGCCGAGCATTTTTTTCTGGGGAATGAAATTCAAACATTCTCGTCGTTATGAGGTGGGTGAGTGTCGTAAATTTTATTTCTGCCGAACCTCGACTTTTATGGCGCCGTAGTTATTAAGCCCGGGCTGGCTGCGAGTCTGTCCTGCCAGATAAGAGGGAAAGGACGTGTGAGCCACGCAGAAGAGTCAGCTGTGCAGCTGACAACAACCGTGTGAAGTCACGTTGTGCTTTTCTCGTCCACAACCACTGACGCCTGGAATTGTGTCTTCTCTTGCCCAAATCGTGTGATGGCTCCTGCTGCTCTCTTCTTTGCGGCACATATTTCTATATCTGTGTGTCCACCGACTGAGTCTGGCTGGAGGGGCCATTGTAGTAACAGGTTCTCATTTGGTAACAGACAGAGGAAGATGAGTTGTTCTCACGGTTTTGGACAACCACCATTTGTGAGGATTTAGGAACTGACTCGACCAGACAAATCAAGGGGAGTTGGGCCGACTCCACCGTCCAAGCCTGGGCAGAAAGGGCTGCGACCTTGACACGATAATGACCGTTAAGTAGTTAAGTGCTTAAGTCTTGTTCATCATGAGTTGGTCGAGTCGTCCTTGACCCCATTAAATGCTCATTGGCAGATCCGACCCCATTTTGGTGATTGGAAGATGAGGAATCTCCTTGGTCTCTCATTGTGACCCATTGAGGTCAGCGCTGGTCTTCCTCCTGCTGCGCTACTTGCTCATCAGCGCCAAGTTGCTGCTGTGCTCGCGCAGACAAAAGGACGGTTGGGTCAGTCTGGCAGGGGATTTGCACCCTCGTCACTTCAGTGTTGGGGATGTCTACGAGCCCCAGTGCAAAGTTGGCCCAACCAACTTACATCTCGTTGAAGTGACTCACGATTGACTTTCAGGGTTGCCACCTCGTCACGCGTCATTGTGTCTGCCACGCTGTTCGGACACTCTTTCTGTTACTGCACGACCCTGGCCAATTTGTAGGGCTTTTTTTCCCCCTTCTTCTCACAAATGCAAGCAAAGTTGAGCTTTGTACACGCGGGAACTGCGCGCACACACACGCGCGCGCACGCACCAGCCAGTGCACTGCACACGCGCGCGCACACGCACCACAACAGGGTGTGCGCGCGCGCGTGCGTGTGTGCGACTCCTGCTGCTCTTTGTGTCCCGTGTGAATTTTCTCAGCGTTGCTATTTTCTCACAGAAAACCTTTTCCTGCCACATTCACAGCTCAATCGGCTGCAATAAAGTGAATCGACTTTTTTTCCTACTTTTTCTACTCTTTCCCGGAGGCCTGAGAAGAAATGGGGAGAGAGAAAGAGTCTGGGAAGAAACTGGCGGATTTTTGTCTGCTCAATTTGTCGGAATTAAATTGTGTGAAGAGAAATCGAGTCAAAACAGGGTTGCCAAAGTGGGTGACTCAATCACCCAAGCCAAATCACCCTGATTCAGTCCACAAACGCAGGGGGTCAGAATGGTCGAGAGGATTTTCGTCAGATTTTGAACAGGGTGCCCAAGCAGTTCTTGCTCAACGCAGCACCCGAGACTCCAGACTTTGAAGCCCACGTTTCAGGTCATGCCCACACTTTGGTCCCATTTTACGTAATTAGGCCATGGGGTTTGGTCATTTTACGTAATGAGGCTATGAGGTTTGGTCATTTTACACAATTAAGCCATGCACTGTGGTCATGTTTCTTAATTAAGCCATGCACTGTGGTCAATTTTCCTAATCAAGTCATGTACTTTGGTCATTTTACTTAAAGACTCTATTTACTCTCGTCATTGTGCTGCATTGAGCCATGTGCTTTGGTCGTTTCTCTCAAATAATCCATGTAGTCTCGTCTTTCACCTTGATAACAATTGTTCTTTGCCTCAATAATCATTGTATTCTCGTCTTTCACCTTAATAATCGTTGTACTTTCAACGCTCAATAATCATTGCACTCTCAACACTTAGTAATCGTTGTATTCTTAACACTTCATAATCATTGCGCTCTCATCATCTGATTCGTTGTACTCTAATCACTTAATAATCATTGCACTCTTGCGTTTCACCTTAATCATCGTTGTACTTTCAACGCTGAATGATCATTACACCCCAATCGCCTGTCCCGCTGCATCATCTGTTCTTTGTCGACTCACACGGTAGAGAGAGACTCTTTCGGCTCATACGGTATCTATAGTTGGGACCTGGGAAAGTGACAGATTCTCCGTGAGTCTTTACTACGTTTTTTCCTCCGTTGTCGTCGTCGCCGTCATAATCCTGGGAAAAATCACACGGACAACAGAAATGTGAGAGCGCGAGACGGTGGGGGGGATGTGGGAGGGGGGGATCGTGAGGGGGGGGGGGATCGTGGGGTGAGGGTGAGCGCAATAATGTGACTGTTTCATACATACACGCCAGGGGTAAGAATGGCAGGTCCGCATCCAGTAACCGGTGGACTTTTTCCTCTGCGCGGATCCTCGGAGTCTCCGCGGCCGCCCCAACGGCCGTCGGCGGCGCGGTTTCCCGTTGCGGCGCCGGTGAGAACGTTCTCAGGCGCGAATTCTCTCTCAGGACGACGTTGGGAACGGAAGGAATTCTTTCAAGTCCTTTTGCCACCAGCTTTTTTTTTGCGCCGCAAAAAAACCATCCCAAACGAACGGCCAAGCCCGGGTCGTTTTGGCAGCCTCACACTGTATCCGTCTGCTTTTAGACGCCTCACACGATAGCCGGGGAAGGCCTGGAAGAAAGTGCAGTCGAGTCCTGAGAAATTTGAGCGATTTAAATTCTTTGCTCTTCCTGTTTTGCTGATGATCCCATAGCCTTTTGGTTCCTGTCTCCCATGACCCTGGCCAACGTCGGCAGCATCTCAATTTTCGTGGGGAAGGGAAAAAACAGACACACAGACAGACGGACAAACAGACAGACAGACACACACACACACGCAGAATATGGGAAGTGCAGGCAGGAAATGAGAATGTGGGGATGAGAATGTGCAGGGTGAGAAAGAAGCAGCTCTCTCGCTCTGTCAGACAAGATCCCACCAAATCTGTGCTGAAGCCCAGGGATTTGTGGGATTAGGGACCAACGATCCTTTTCATAGGGTTTCATGAGCCTGCCAGAAATGTGGTTGCGGCGGACCGAACGGGGTCGCCGGCGCTGGCGGGACAGGATGGGGGTGCCTCGGAGGAGGACAGGGTTGCCAGATGCACGGGGGCCCAAGTTGCCAGACCGAAGCACGACAAAACCGGGGAGGTTTCTTCTGGGCCAAAACTGGGCAATATTCAAAATTTGAAAAATCCTGCACTTTCAGCTACTTTCCATTTGGGTCAAAAATTTCCTCTCCCTTTGTTGGGGAGTAACTTAAGCTGCTGCTGTAGTCAAATTAGTTGATGAATGAGCTCTGTGATGTCTAAACAGAGTTGCATTACAGTGGAAGACGCTTCTGGCACCGGTCACTGCTCACGGAGGTCACGTCAGTCAAACTGTCCAACACCGAGTCAAAAGGTCAGTTTACCGCTCATGGCTGTGGTGCTCGCAACGATGTAACGGTCAAAACAGCCGTTTAAGCGGCGTCCACTGTACTGATTACTTTTTTTTTCCGACGGACACGTGAAGTAAAGTACTTTACGAGAGGTCGTCAGTTTTGGAACAACCTCGATTTTTGCTCAGTGAGAGAAAGTCGAGCGTCGACTGCAGGGGACTCGTGCATGAGAGGTTGCTCGAAATCGCTATCCGAGGCTGCTCGAAATCGCTATCCGAGGCTGCTCGAAATCGCTTACCCGAGGCTGCCTTCTTATCCGTAAAGGTATCATCATTGGACAGCCTCAAAGCACGCTTTTAGGGCGCAGACTCACTCGGGTCTCTGACTCTCGTTCAACCCGGGGGTGACTTGGCAGATTGAGATTGACGACGACGACGACGACTTGCCCTGTGGGCAGCTCGAGCACCACAAAAAACCCAACCTCTCGGCCTTGGTCTGCTCCATGTTGTTCAACACGGCCAAGGTGTCGGCCGGAAAGGGAGAGCAGGTTGACCCAGACCAGGCCTCTCTGCAATATCCTTAACATCCATCCAGTCCGAGTCGTGCAACATACTTAGCATGTACGTAGATGCTAAGTACCGAGTGCTTGCGTGGTTGACGTCTCTAAGGTCAACTACGCTGATGGCGTGGGTCATATGCATCAAATGACTGTCTCGTCGATGAAGGTGTGCAACGGTGCTCCCCATGTTGCCCTTGACGCCGTCGCCCTCTGTGGACAACAGACAGGGCGACGTCTCCACAGCCCTCCTGGACAATCCAAGCTCGTCCACACAGGAGCTTTTGCAGCTCCTCCGCAAAGCAAAGAGCAAAGTAACAAGAACATGCAAGTTTATTGTTAAAAAGCGCATCTTTACAGTACGTACAGGGTAACCGCATACAAATCGACTGACAAGAAGGATTCATCTTCTTTTTCTGGCTCGAATAAGAAGAGTTTTGATTGATTTGTATCCATGAGAGATAAAAGAATCAGCAGCAGAAAGAATTTGGCAAGATTTTGCTTTGACAATGATAAAAAAATCGCCTCCACACGCGCAGACTACAAAGCTTGAGCTAAGAAGCTTTGTGGAGTCACTAAAGAGAGGGGAAAAAGTGGTAATAACATTGCTCCTATGCAGGTAAATGCTGAGGACGCGACTAGATTTCATCCCCGATGGCTCTTTTTCCTTTTCTTTTTCCTTTTCTTTTTGGCTACTTCATCCAAGGAACTCATGACGATCAACGTGAGACATTTGTGAACAGTATGAGGAAAGTCAAATTTCTGGTATAAAAAAGCAGGCAACAAAATCAACATGATTCGAAAAATAGGGTGGATCAGTTTAGCTTTCACATCTTAAATCTGAGTCATGCTACTGTACAGGGTGATGCAGACAAAGCTGTCTCAAACTACGACTGAAAAAAATCACGTGGATTGAAAAAAAAAAGCAGCAACAACACTATGACGAGGAAAATCGTTGAGTATGGAGGTTCCACTAGGAAACATGGGGAGGGAAATGGCAATCTCAACCAGACAAGTGCGTCAGGTTGGGCATGATCAAGCTAGGCCAGCATATGGATACTTGGGAGCAGGCGTCAGGGTGTTCTTGGGCTCGGCATCGAGCATTTGGCTTGCCGACTTCATGGGCAATGTTTTACAGCTCCTCCTTGCTTAGGTACACGAGACAGGCCTCCAAAAGTCCCCGAACGGTCCAGCTGTCTGGTGGAGCATCCAGTACACTGAAGGCCGATACTTGGGGACACTTATGGCAGACTTTACAGGGTTGTCTTCACACACATTTATCGCTGGATGGCGGCGGTCAGGTCTCTGACGGTCTTCTGCACTTCTCCGATGGGTATTTTGCTGCTGTCCTTGCAGCTTCCGATCTGTCGGGCCTGATCGTCGAGCCTGGTGAGCATCGCCCGGAAACGAAAGCGCGCGGTCGGGGGCACCGAGTCCACGAGCCCGGCGCAGCTGGCGTGGAATCCGGACAGGGAGTCCGACAACTCGCGCAGGGCCTCCGGAGAAGAAGAAGAAGAAGAAGAGGAAGAAGATTTCTTGTTGCTGGAAGAGAGGCTGCTCAGGCGGCGCTCCAACGACGCCGAGAGGCTCAGGATCGACTCGCGGTCGCTGTTGGAACCTATTCCTGTAATGCGAATTCGGCATACACAACTTTTTCACACACCACATTTTTTTCGTTTCATACGGGCTCCAACCTTACCCGAGTCTGAGGATCCGGTCATGGCCTCTCCACCTGAAGAAGACGAGGCCGCTTTCGCAGTCGTTGGCGGTCGCTTCCCAGCGACCACGAACGAGGGCTTATTGCTGGCCACGCTCGGCTTTGTCGACGGCGTTGGCGCGGCGTAAATGTTGCACAGGGGCAGCCCTGTGGCGCCGACAGGAGGCGGAGGCATTCCTGGAGGCCTGAAAACGAAGAAATTCCTCCCATTGTATGACACGTACGCATGCGTCATCCTCGTCACTGACCAACAGTGCTTGTATGTCGGCTGCACCGATCTACCCGGGCGCTCTACACAAGCAGCACGTGGGTCGAAATCGTACCTGCTCGGTGGGGGCGGCTTTCCGGTCGGTGGCGGCGGCTTGGATTCGCTCTTCATGGTGGGCTTGACTGGCACCATGGGCTTCTCGGTCTCCGTGGACGGCACCGGTGGCCAAACGCGCTTCTCGAACTTGACCATTGGGCTCTTGGACTCTCCGCACAAGATGGCGGACTCCGTGGTAGGCGAGGTCTTGGACTTTCGACCACCTAGAGCTGGATGATGCCGTCAACATGAGTTTGTACGACTGATTACAAGTTTCACTTACCAGGACTATCTGACGACTCCCACATCTTCCTGAGTGAGGAAATGCTGCCCGTACTCTTCCGTTTGTCCTCCGCCTCTTCCTCAGCTTTACTCTCTTGATGGTTGTTGCTGTCAGTCTTGTCGTTGCTGTTGCTGGTCACCGTGACCACGGACTTGTTACCAGACACCTTCCGCAATCTAGCCTTAAAATCCAGTGTCTCTGGAGGGCTGGAATCGCTGCTGGCCGGCTGCTGCTGTTGTTGCTTGGGCTTCTTCAACTTGGCCTTGAAGTCAACGATGTTGTTGCTCTCTTTCTCCTCACTGCTGCTGGCCTTCGTAGGCATCACGGGCGTCTTCAAGGAGGATTTGAATCCTGTCGGCAGCTCTGACTTTTTCTTCTCCTCTGACTTTGCCTCCTCGTCGCCTTCAGGCGGCCGCTTCACCTTGCGTAAGTTGGCCTTGAAGTCGATCTCCGGCTTGGTCTGTTCCACCGGAGGCTTTTCCTGGAGAGGACTCGTGGGTTTGCGACCTGCAAGGGAAAGGTGGATCTTGTATTGTGTGCTGCACTAAGCACAGCTATTGTTAACTCATGATTACATTGTTGACATTTTTTTTTTGGTCCACCCAAAAGCTCGAGTTAGCCTACGCACCTGACTTGTTCTTTAGCGATTCGAAGAGCTCTGAGACTAGCTGCGCGGCTGGGTTGTTGGCATCCGGACCCTCTGGGACCTTGGACGAGTCCTTCATCTGTGAGGCCTTTTCCCCCCTCTTTTCCCCGCTGAGTTCCTCCACCAGCTGAGTCTCCAGGTCAGCCTTTGAGCTGCTCTGTTGCTTGAACGGCCTGATTGGATTGCTGGCTGGAAGAGCCGAGGGACGCTGCATCGTACGACCCTCCTCTGGTGTTGAACCTACACCGAAGCATTGGCCACTGTAGTAAAAGCTTGCGTCTGATCGAACTTTCCCTGAGTTCTTCTCACCTGGACTCGATAGGCTGCCGACAGCCGGACTCCCGAGAGTCCTGCACTCTGACGCTGGAGACATTGGGCTCTTTGGCTGCTGCTGGTTGGGAGGGTGGCCAGTAAAGGTGGCCAAATTGCTGCTATTGTGACCAGGAGTGGCCTGACCAAACGGCGACGCCAGCGAACGAGACTCACTCTCTGAATCGGAAGACGGCGCTCCCTCACGAGAAGGCCTGGAGACACGCAAACAACGTGTGTGTGAACCGTATCATGGCAGAGGAATTTCTATGCATGCTTCACAATTGAGCCAGACATGGGCCCCACTGTACCTGCTGGCTCTGGCGAGCCTCTCCGGAAGGTTCTCCTTGTTGTGCTTGTACTTTGGGGAGGCCGGGAGTGGCCTCTTCGATTCTTCCTCTTCCTGCTGCATGTTGGGAGGCGGCGGCGGTGGGAACTCGAACTCTCGGGAAGCGGCGCCTCTGTCGGGCGGCGGCGGCGGGGGCGGCGGCGCTGATGCCGGCGTCGACTGAGGAAGACCTGCGGTGAGCGCGCGGCGCAGAGGACCTCCGGGATTCGTCCGTGGAACAGGACTGGCGCGGCTGGAGTGAAAAGACTCAGCTATAACTGACATGCATTGAGTGAGCGGCAAGGTGGTAGTGACTTTATCATCTCTAAGCCCTCAACACGCTGCACAACCCAAGCACCCGGGCGACCGCTTCAAGAAAGCTCAAACATGCTGGGATGTAAAAAGGTGTTGTTCCATGTACAAATTGGAGATGTGCAGTACAAGGACGTGTCTTAGGTACTCTGGTTGTAAGATTCTCACCTCGTTCTTCCTCCGCCAAAACCTCCGTGTGAGGAGTTGGACCTCAGCATGATCCTTTCTTGCTGCTGTTGCTGCTGGGAGGGGGTGTTGTGACTTCTGTCGAGAGTATCCCCACCCTGGCTGCTGCTGTTGTCCACAGAGGACGTGTCCGAGTGGTCGACCGGTGGCTCTGGTGTCATCCCGGAGGCACGAAGAGACTCCAGGTACGCACCAATTCGGGCGCCCTTGGGCAAAGTCCCGTACCTTGGGAGGGGGCGAGTTAGTCAGTTAAGATTCACCCCATTACGAACATGTTTTATCGCACACACAGAACGTTCATTTGAAGGGATAACTTTAAAAAAAATGTGTAAGACTAAACCAGGTTTTAGTCGAGCAAATAGTTTGAACAATTCGAAGAAAACGTCAAGTATCGCTCAAAGAGCTTCTTATTCCGCTGCAGCAATGAGTTCATCATTGGCAGTGCTATATGCAATGTCAGTCAGGACAGTTTATATAGTTGGAGTTTAGTCTTCGTATAACCTGAGCAATACCAGGTATCTCTGCTCATTAAGATTCTAGACTAAAGGGCCTCTCGCAATGAATATATTTAGCATTGGGTTTGCTCTCAAAGGAATAACCAATGAAATTACTTCAAACATTTTTCTGAGGTTTTGAGTAACAAACTCGTCAAGACTAAGGGGATTCATCACGGACCTCTGAATCACAGAGGCAAGAGTAGGCAAGGTAGTTTCGAGCGTAGCAGATTAACCAAGCTGATATGATATTATTCCCAGAACAATGTTATATGGCAGCTCTGATTTCTTTAACCAAGTCTAAACGTCACAGGTTCCTGCAACATTTTCCTTGTGAGGCAACAGCAATTAAAAACCTTTAGAGGACCAGAGCAAAGGAAAGAAAGCTAAGTACAATTGACTGTCTGCGTCAACAAGTGTGATGCTAAACCTTGTGGTCGATCACACGTCCTCACATGCTGCTGTGTTCCACTTAAGATAGTTGCTAGATATATCATGTTGTTATGTTAGAGCGATATGTTGTCTGTACAACACGCTGGGCTTGCAATCAAGGGCAGGGGGAAGCTAAGTTTTATCATGCATACGTACATATAATACTCGGAAAGAAAACTGAGCATTTCAGCTTTATTGAAAACCCCACGTAAAATTTTGAGAGTCCGTGCCTGCTGAGCCGGGATTCCAAAACTCGAACTCGATTCAGTTCAAAATACACCTTAGTAGCTTCTCACTTTTTTGATTTGTCTTGAGAGATAAACTGATAGAGCAGTTTATTCAAAATTAGTCCTAACAACAGCCTCCCCAATGACGAGGGAACAATTGAAGCTAAGCTTCGAATAACATCATTCGAGTGGACACTTCCAACACACCTGTTAACTGCTCTCTTGAGATTTCGCTCATCAAGGGCCCCGATTGTGACTCCATCAGAGCTGACGTTGTTGCCAGCTCCGTTGCTTCCTCCTCCTCCTCTGGAACCACGATCCCTGTGTGAAGACCTCGGGGACTGACGAACGCTCTCCTTCTGAGGGAATGTCTTCGACTTGGAACGTGACCTCTCCTGGAAAATGGTCAAGTAATCCGTATATGTTCGATGAACATAATACCTGCATCAGCATTGTCACATCATGCTCCTCATGGAGTAGGCCAGTGGTGGAGAGCGGTTGGAAGGGGTCAAAGTTTTAAGTACCTGATGCTGCCTGTAGGACTCCAAGCTCCTGTTGCCCATGACAAGACCTTTCCTGAAGGAGGCGCCTGGCGGGGTGCTGCTGTTCCGGTGCGGACCCCCGATCGGGTTCGGAAGGAAGGTGGATGGGGCTTGCGGTGGCGGAGGGAGCGAGTCCTCGGGGACGCTCAGGTTCCGACTCTCCTCCTCGTCGTCACAGTAATCTCCATCCTCGTTTTCTTGACTGACAAGGGTAGCCAGATCGCGGTGGATGCCTATCAACAAAAAGGGGAACAACTTCAAGACGATGACACCCGTTTACACCGGAAATCCGCTGTACGTAACGTAAGCAGGGGACCCGGGCAGAAGTGACTGGAGCAACAAAAGCTTTTCAAGCCCAAAGAAACAAAGTCAACGAAAAATCCTTGAGTCGACCGCTCAGTACAGCACCAACCGCGAGGTTGACACCAAGGAGTCTTAGATGCAAAATGATGATAACAATCATAAGCGCGACCGTGCGATGCATCAACACTGACATCGAAATAGTTCACTAATATTGAGAACTCTGGAAACATTCATGTAGATGTCAATGTCATTCCGACATCACACAGTCTTTTTTTAAAAAAAAAAGTAAAAGAAAAATACCTTCAAAGATATCGTCAATACCGTTTTCGCCGTCCTCGTCGGCAGGAAGATCCGCATCAAACATGCTGTCGCGGAACGAGCTGAAAACGTAAATATGTGTTACAAAGACTTCCTTGAGTTAGTATTAAACACTCGTGTTACCTCGTCCTTCTCGGAGGAGTTGGAGCTTGTCTGCCCTTCTTGTTGGTGTTTCTCCTGAGCTGTACGACCGTGCTCTTCGTGGTGAGGACGGCTTGCCCCGAGAGAACCGCCTGATCCGACGACGAGGGCACCTGAGCCACCGGGTCAGATCCGGCCTTGTGATGCTGTGGAGGGCGTCCGGCGAATGTGGAAAGCACGGGTGTGGTGGGATGTGGATCGTCGGACTTCGGACGAGGAGTCTGAATATGATGTGTAAGATGGATGTAACAAGTCAACAGCTACGGTTTTGCAGAGTTCTCTTCGCTACAACGCTTTCACCATCACAACGAGTCATGCGCAGTGCTGATCTGTCTTGAACGTGGTCCAAGTGAACCCCTTTCTCACCTGTTCGAATTCACTAGATTGTGGCTGCTGATGCTGTTGCTGCTTATGCTGCCGAGACCCCAACGAGCTGCTGCCCGTCCGAGGCTTCTTCGAGGGCAGTTGAGGGGTTGGAACAGTGGTGGCCTTCAACTGTCTTTGTACCTCTGAAATTGCATCAGGTCAAGTTACAGAACTTGAAATGACTCCGACAAAGTTGAAATACCTTCTGTTATGGATGACTCCTGGAACATGTTTTCCATGGCGTAATGGATCTCCAGGAATGCTGGACGATGATTTGGCTCCCAGTTCCAGCACTGGCGCATCAACTCATACACCCTGGAGGGGAAAAGAGACACGTATGAGCCCTCTATAAACTACACTCGTTCAAGTGTCGCGCCAAGGAACTCAGTGCTCACTTTATGGGACATCCTGGAGGACAATCCATCCGATAGCCGGACTCCAACAACTGGTAGACATCGGTCAGCTCGACCCCGGGATACGGAGACATTCCATAGGTCGCAATCTCCCACAGAAGAATGCCAAAAGCCCACACATCTGACTTGGTTGTGAATCTGAAGGGCAGTGGCATGTCCAAGTCTCTCTGAGATTAACTGTGCTGACATCTACTACGCCGTACCTGTTGTACGCCAACCCCTCGGGCGCCGTCCATTTGATGGGAAACTTGGCCCCAGGATGAGCAGTGTAGGTGTCTTCACGAATGAGCCTGGCAAGGCCAAAATCCGCAACTTTGACGACGTGGTTCTCGCCCACCAGGCAGTTTCGTGCCGCCAGGTCCCTAGTGGCAGGACACAGTAACAGCAAGCAAGTACGAGACGTACTCCAAGGAAAATGTACCTGTGAATGAAGTTGCGGGACTCGAGGTAACTCATGGCAGCTGCGATCTGCGTGGCCATGTACATGAGCACGATCTCCGTGACATCAAGGCGGTCTGCATTGCGCAGATAGTCAAGAAGATTTCCCCTGGACATGAACTCCGTGACGATATAGAAAGGAGGTTCGCGCGTGCAAACGCCCAGCAGCTGGACGAGGTTCGGGTGCTTCATCTCCTTCATAATGGCGGCCTCTTCCAGGAAGTCTGACAACTTCATAGTGTCCTCCTGCAGAGAAAAAGAAAGGATCTTTAGAAGTATTACGCAGCAATAACCATTACTGAAGCATGCTTACTCTCAAGGTCTTGACGGCGATGGTGACGTTATAGCGCTTCCACACAGCCTCATACACGTCCCCATACTGGCCGCCACCGAGCTTGTGCTTCATCACGATGTCTGTCCGGTCCATTTCCCACTCGTCGGTTTCTACGGGAGTACAGACACGACGTTATTCATGATTCCCTTACCTAAGCAGAAGGAGCTACGAATACGAAAGCGATGAGAATCAGCCAAGCGCTTCCTCCAGTGCAATCGCCTGTCTTATCTCAATGGATTCGTCGTTTGTAGATGAAAAAGGTTCACCTGGGCTAAATGCAAAGAGAGCAGGCTTGTCCCTCTTAGGAGCGGGATACAACAGCTGAGTGATGAGTCCGTCGGCATGCATGGAATGATGGTGGACCAGCTCGGCCAGGGTCCGAAACCTCGACTCCGCCGTGACGAAGAAGGCGGAGTCGTCGCCTTGCTGGATGCGGTAATGATAGACTCGGCCCTCGTAGCGCAGCGAGATCGACCTCTGGCCGGGGGAAGACTCGGACTCCCGCACCAGGAAGGATCCATTGATGCCCGAGGAGAGGAGGTACTCGGCGGCATTGCGAGAGATCTGCCCGTGGTACCACGAGTGCTTCTCCAGAGAGTTGACGGGCGTGACGTAGTTGGTGGGTACCCAGCCGACAGCACCCGTGGCCGAATGAGCCTCGCACCACTCGCCAGACTTGTTGTACGACAGGATGCGGATTTGCTCAGCTGTAAAAGCAAAAGAATGTCTCATAAACGCAGTTTCAGTCCAGAATCCAGACCGAAGTCATCACTGATCGTTCAGCAAGACTTTCGCTCAAAGGACTGCAAACAAGTGGGAGAATGGTACTTCCCGAGGACTTTTTTGGCTTCCTAGGTCACACCGGGTGTCCGCAATTTCAAGTGAACATTTTCTAATGCAGCTGTTTTTTTAAAGTCCACACAATCTTACAGGAAGACCTCCAAAAAAACCCCAGAAGTTGCGTAAGAGCATTAGATATCTTTCAACTGGCGTTGAAAACATTCAATTTGGTCAACCAACACAAAAACTACACAGTCATGACTGAACTCCGTCGTCCAGATATCGTCGCATGGCTGAACAATGGCGACGCCCACGAGGATGAGGAAAAAAAACCCCTTGGAGTGTCCAGAAACACAGTCCACACGTGTATATAATTCGTCGAATGCAATATTCTTGGAACTGCCTCATTGCATTCTCGTGAAATGTCTATGTCTAATTTCCAAGGCGTGCAAGTCCTCGGGGTGAAGGATCCAGCAGCAACTTGACCTTTCTCTGCCAGGACGTTCGAGTCGTACTGCGCAGCTGGCTTTCAAACACCTCATTGCATATGAATGAAGCTTTGCTTATGCAGCACTTTTCACAAAATGCTGCTGTACAGCGTGGTATATAATTTCTGAAGTCGACTGGAAAGTGTTCATTGTGAGACTAAATATGTAATATGTTTCGGTGTTTTTGCAACAACCTGCATTGTCGTTTACTTTGTCATTTTTCTAAATTCCCAAATGTTTGCCAGCATCAACAGCTGGAGCAAGAACTTCATCTCTGTCAATGTTGGTTACTTCCACCTCTCCTCCAGCGTTGGGGTTTGAGGTCATTTCAAGCCTTTAACCTGTCTGACCGAGTTGATGATCAGACTTGATGTATCTTTGTAACAAACAACTTTTCAGCCACTCCAAGCAAAAACATTCCCCGGCCTAAAGACTGAACCGTGTGCAAGAAGGACTTCGGCAGTCAGGGGTGCTTGCCAGATCGACCTCTTTTGGAAGCCTGCTTCGCCAAAGCTCGACAAAAGGTAGGAAAGAAAACTTCTGATCTTGCAAGAAGAAAAAAAGTCACCTTTGTCTTTGCTTAATGACCACATTTCGCTACTTCCTACGACTTAGTTTGGTGAACGTGGCGTCATCAGCCTGAGCATACCTTTCTTGAGGGAAAGTTGGTTCTCGCCGCCAGCCTGGAAGTCGTAGAGGGCGACGAAGAGCTGTGGGTCTTCGTCGTCGGCCGCCTCCAAGAGATTTTCTCTGCTGGTCCAGCGAAGTGAGGACCCCTCGAGACTGAAGCTGAGGCCCCTCTCACCCAGGCCAACCTCGCGGACGCCGCCGGAAAAGCCCGGAGAGTTGAGCTGCTGATCCTCTGGAGGAGGCAGATCAGGCAGAGGCCGGTTCTTCAGGACCCCAATTTCTGAAAAGGACGTCAGCAATGAGGAACATCTTCCACCTTCAGACCTGCAGCTGCGTAGTAATGAAGTCACATTTTCAACACTCCTTCTTAACAGTCAAAGTTTGTCCGCCGACGCCGTCCAGAGCCCCACCTACATCCTTTTGTCCATATCCAATAAAGTGACTTTCCAGTCAAAGAAGAAAAAAACTTTTCCTCGCTCCAAACTTTCGCCCTTGAACCTTTTTTCTTGGCTGCGAGGACCACAAGACCTCCTTTTCGTGAAAAGGAGCGTCAAAGACACGGTCCAGAAATCCAGACCACGATTTCTTGACGCTCAATGTCCCAATTTGTCTCGGAGGACTGATTGGTCTTGACCTCGAAAGCTGAGGTTGAGCAAGAGAGGCCGTCACGCGCCCGTCCGGCGCCGACCTGCACAACAGCAGCGACGACATTGACATCACTCTGGGATACTGGCAAGAGACACATGTACGTAAAGCCGCTGTTATCCGTATTGCACGTATTGTCTGGCAGTTGCACGCATCAGAGCATTGAATAATGGATGATGGGAAAGGAGAAACATTGTTTTCTGGCTCAAGTAGGTCACCACGAGGAAGACGGAGGGAGGGGTGAGCGAGACAGATCTGTGTACAACTGCACAACATTTGCGGTAAAGTCTCCATCATCATTCTCTGCCCTTCCAGCAGTCATCCTTTATGGAGAGAGATGCGAAAAAATGGCGGTATTGCAATTCTCATTGTCTGACAGTCTTAACATTTGAGCTAAGAAGAGATCCTTATAAGATTTTGCGAAAGAAAACAACGTCTACTTTTCGTCACGCGAAAGATCGCGAGGAAAAGCAAACCTTTCAAGAGGAAAGTCTTGTCCGTCTCTAGAACTTTCTTGTCTTCCACGTTTGGCTGAGACATTTGGAAGGATGCGGACCTAAATCGTCTCGATTGGAAAATTCGGAGTAGGAGAAGAATGAGGCGGGCCAATTTGCGGCGATTGCCTCACTCACGGACATTTCTCTAAATTGCGACGACGGCGACGACGACGACGACGACGACGACGGCGAGGAGCAGGAGGACCCGCAGCTGCTCTTCATTCGTGCAGGAGGAGATATTTCTCTTCTCCTTCTCCACAGCCTCGGGAGAGGAAACCGCTTGATTCTAATTGCTCGTGGAGACGCCCGCATCAAGCCCAGTGCAATGACTGATGGGCAGGCAGACAGGCAGGCAGGCAGGCGGACGGAAGGACTGACTGACTGACTGACGGACAGACAGACACACTGACGGACAGACAGACAGACAGACAGACACACACACACACAGACATGACTTCTTTCTTTTAAGCCAGAAAATGTCAATTCGTACAACAAGTTGCTTCCTCATTGTCTCTCCAGGAGGCGAACTATGAGCTCTGTTGGGGAGGTTGCTAAATTCGCTCAAGGGCGCCTCCACGGACGTCGTGTTTATCCACGGCGGAAGTCACATCTCCAAACTGTTCTCTGCAACGCGACGACGACTTGAGCGTGGCCCTGATCACTGACGGGGGCCTTCCAAGTCCCAGGAGAAAGTAACTGAAGAAGAAACCGTGACTGTCGGGGAACGATAGCGTAATCAGCTTCAGTTCTTTGGTCGAAAGTCCGGCCCTCTTTTTGCGTGCGTTCTTTTATAAAACCGGTCTCTGCACGCATATTTTATCCCCGGGTGAATGGAAGCCGTGAGTCATCGTGAGCGTAGGTTAGAACAGCGCCCACGTACGTGATCACGAGCATGATGGTCTTTCAATTCTCCCCCCTCTCCCCCCCCCCCCTACTGATACTTTTGAGCTCCAATTTTCACTTCCTGCCTGCACACTTGTTCCTTGCGTCAATTGAAGACTATAAAAGGAGGGTTTTTCGCAGAAATTGCAGGGTACAAAGACCCGAGAACAAACAGGTGGATTTCAATGTCGTGAGACTAAGAAGGCAGTCGTTTTCCAAGGATGAGGCACAAATCTATTGAAGAAATCTTTTCGGTATTTTAAGGACACGACAAACAAGCAGGAGAAGGCTGCAATTAACGTGAAATCTTTCCTCTCATTAGCTCCTCCACCTTTCCAGGTACGTGCAATTAGGAACTGTGCCAATCTAGAGGAAGTTTGAGCACGATGGCCTTTTCTTACTGTACAGAATCAGTCGTGATGACTGAAGGAAACTTTGCCACGGTCGATTTGTGCAGGACTGAAGGCAATCTCAGTCCTTCCCATGTGCATACAATTTCGCCGCCGCCAACTGATGCCAGATCGAGGTGGAAAATGCAATCGGAAAAAAGGCGAAATCTTTGAGTTTTCTGGAAAGTTGAAAGGATTGCAAATGGTCCAGGAGCGCCAAGTGGAGCTTGTCAACTTTCTCCACGTCTTATCTCCTCCTTCCAACTGATCATTGTGTCGAGTGGGAAGAAAAATGGGGAGAAAAGCAGACTTGCAACTTCTCTACATCATCCCAGCAGACACAGTTTCGACAATCGCTGGATAGAAGAGTGACGGGAAACCCCGGGGTTTTCCTTTCCGCCTGGCTCCACCGACTCACGGCTTGGATGAATGATGGCAGGAAGAATTGTTGGCTTCTTTCAAGGTGGAAGCTTTCATTAGATCTAACGACTTTGGGCTCCTCGCTCTGCAGGGACCTGACTCCTTTCAGGTCTCGGCACTAACAAGTAGTTCTTCACCCCTCAAAGTCGAATGACTAAATAGCAAATAGGAGGTGCGATAATGCGGTGGAATTAATTAGGCCCCGTAATGACGAATTCACCTAATGATACCGCGCCCGTCGCAGTCCTGCAGGCCTGTATCTGGGTCAAATTGTTCGCCAGGCAAGCATTTACAACGTCGAGAAAGAGCAAAGCGATCGTAGGAGGATTCCCATCCCATATCTTCTGACCGGCACTCACTGTCTTACCGTGGGTCATGGGAGCCACCTCGGCCAGGACCGGGGACCGGCTCCGATGCTGCTGTTGCCTGGGCTTGAGTCCCTTGATCCGCGACACCTGCCTGGGCTGCGGCGGTGGCGTCCCGCTCGAGTTCACGTCGGCCGACGAGGAACCCGGCGGCGCCCGGGTCAGTCCCTGAGGGCCCTGCGGCGGCTGTCCCTCCTTGCCCTGCTGCGCGCCCATGGCGGGGTCGGTCCAGAAGTCGTGGAGAAGCAGGCAGGACCGAGAGATTCTCTCTCTCTCACTCTGTCTCTACGCCATGTCTTTCTTTGCTCTTGGGGCGCTCGCTCACTTCGTCCTTTTTCACTCGGCTCTTCTCTACTCACTTCCCAGCGTCTCCTGCGTTCGATTCGATTTTCTTCCTTCTCCTCCCCCTCCTTGGATCGTGACCAGAACACTTGGACTGAAAAGTCACCAAAGTCTCGTAGGACGACACCTGGGGACTCTCCTAGACCTTCAAAGCATACAAGTCCTGCTTGCCAAAGACGACGGTGACGATTTCACCCACTCATCAACATACCCATCTCCTAACCTAACCTAAGAGTATTCAGTTTCACCCCAACATGAAGGTTAGGCCGGCGTCGTCCGGATGGATATTTCGCCTCAGCTGGCTGGGTCCAATCGTCAGCCTGACTCTTCTGAACCCTTCCCCAGCAAAGTTGCTCTTTCTAACAGTTGTGTCTTGAAAAAAGTTAAGAATCTCAGTGAAGACGGTCTCCAGCCTTGGTCCGGTCCTGGTCTGGTCACACTCCCATCCCACCAATCCGCCCTGCCCAATCAGATACATTCCGCCAGCACAGCTGAGTGCCTGAGTGCATCGAAAGTCATAGACGTCTACAGGACTGAACCAACCACTGGAGGTGTGCGGCAGCCGAAAGAAACACTCGTCTATTAACGAATTACAATGGATGAGACTTGTGGACGTAGTTGATTTTAAAGAAAAAGTTGTGCAAGAAGTCATGGCAGATCCTTTTTTTTTACATTTGTTCTAATGTTACGTAGGCTGCAGACAACTGTGACTTAGTAGTCTAGGGAGAAGGAGCAGAAAGAAAAAGGCAGGGCAGCAACGCACCCTCTGGCACGGTGTTTGCGAGCAATCATTACTTAATTATGAGTCATAAAGCGCGACATTAAAAGGGTGAATTTATCCTTAAGGACATGAGTACCATTGGTAGTTGTTCCACACAATAAGTGGATCGATTTTATGGCGGTTATGCTCATCAACTATTTCCCGTGGCCCTTATCCTTTCTCTCTTGTTGACTTTTTTGTTTTGTGCTTGGCGCCGCGGCAACTATTGTAAGATTTTCGGCGTCGAGATGGCCGAGAGACCCGAGGACCTCAACCTCCCCGCCGCCGTCGTCAACAGGATCGTCAGGGAGGCGCTGCCGTCCAACGTAAGATTGGTTGCCTGCGTGGTCGATTCTTTCCACTCTGGGCACACCGTCACGAGGCCAAACTGAGCCTCACAACCGAGCGTCGAAAGATCTCCAGCCCTCTTATTTGTCTACTCTCTGAACCTGGGGCGAAGTACGTCCCCTTCCACGGGTCACCCACTTTCAGAAGCCCCGAGAACAACTTGTCTCCTCCGGGAGGAAAGCCCCAGAGAGAAAGTTGCACTAAGATCTTCAGATCAATCAAAGAAAGATGCTTTTTAATCCGTATCCATTCGTCATGGCAGAGAAGACTGTTTTTGACCCCTTTGTCCTTTACGCATGCAATTACCATCACAGTCTTGGAACTCAAGGTATCAATGCCCGACTATTTCATGTTATTCACTATTACTCTGCTGAAACATTGTAATACTAATGTGTCATGTTGCTTAGGTGAAAGTGAGCCGAGAGGCAAACGCGGCCGTGGCCAAGGCTGCATCAGTATTTGTGCTCTATGCCACCTCCTGTGCCAACAACGTGGCCTTGAAGGCCAACAGAAAGACGCTGCATGGCACTGACGTCATCACTGCTATGAAGGTCCGTATAAACCAGGTCTAGAATGACAATTTCTTGATTACGCCGTTGGTGGCTCCCAAGCAGACCTGTATGTTGAACCCAAGCTTTCCCCGTTGCCTCCAGGACATGGAGTTCCACAAGTTCGTCCGGCCTCTGGAGTCTTCGCTGGAGACGTGGAAGACGAGTCAAGCCAAGAAAAAGGAGGAATCAGCTAAGAGGAAAAAGGAGAAGCAGCAGGAGGAGAGCCAGAAGTCTGCAGCCACCCCAACCACCACGGACGACAAAGAGAACAACGAAGAGGACAGCAATGAAGTCATGGAAGTCGATTCCAAATAGTATTAGTTGCAGTTCAATCCCATCTGTGACTTCCGGTTAGGTAGGCTTTTACGTATCGTTAAGACTGCACACGGTTTGGAAGTATGGAGGGCAGTCTACAAGCTGTGTCAATGTTCGCTGTAAATCCTAGTTTAACTTATAGACGACCCTCCAAGTAACTCATGAGAGGAACTGCTGTAACTCATGCTCAGTCTAAAAGGAAGATTACTGCGTAATACATATCAGATATGATGTAACTTTTTCCTTCCGTTTTTTCTACACTTTCGTGATATCGGCGGAGTAAGCGAGAGAAGCTTTTCAGGTCATATTCTTGGCAAACATTGTATAGTCCTGAGTCTACACACAGTCTGAGATGCTTCAAACATCTAAGACATCCCGCAAGGCAACTTGTGGGGCGAAGAGTCATTCTCACGAGTCACATGTGCGAGTGAGAATGGTAAGACTGACATATGAATAGTTTGAAGTACGTGTGAGTGCATCATAGGTTTGTTACCTAGTGCCAAATGGTTTCCCCCCTCCAAACAATTTTGGTATCCCTCGTTTTGCAATAAATTGTTACTGCATAAGTTAAGAACATAACAGGGTGTGCAAATTAGGGATGCCGTGGGAGCAAAACTTCGTTTCATCCGACTACAGTGCTGCAGACGAGCATCTTGAAAGTAACTAAGCAGGTCTAATTTGACATGCTGACCTAACATAGCATCCTTAAGTCACTTTGAAGACAGAGAGGGGACCCAAACAACGATTATTTCTTCATTCCCTTTGACTAGAACGGGTTCAAGTGAGGTAGTGCAACAAATACGCACACAGAGAGCAAAAAATGGTCTCTGCTCCCCCGCACACTTATGAAATTGACCTTCACTCGTGTCCTTCATTCATCAAGTGAGGAAAAAACGTCAGTTTTTTTCAGAGGGAATAATTATTTTTCACGCTTTTCTACTCTTTCTCACGCATTTGTCACAGGAAAGACTTAAAAAGAGAAGCATATTTTCCGCATTTTGGCGAAAACAAAGAGGTTTCATGTTGTCGACGAGTAGTGAATCAGTCAAGACAGCAAAGAACAAACTGCCGTTAAGTCCTTTGCCAGCGAAGAAACATTTCTCCATGCCATATTTTTTTCGGTAACAACTCAGTGGGCCCGTATTTTCCGCCCATATAGAGACAGACAGGTACATATGGACGGAGACGACGAAGCCTCTTGACGTCAGAGCCTTGAACGTGAGAAATGGGTTAAAGAAGAGAGTTAAATGGCATTCGCAAAATGATGGCAGCTGCTTTTGGGTATGAAATGGAATAAGAGGTTCTGACGTGTAATAAAAATCTTCCCTCAATGGCCTAGTGATTCAGCCACAGAATCAGTCCAGGAACAAGAAAGACTTCAAAGGTTTCTCCACGTGACCCCGTGATGAAAACCCTGTACATGGACAAGGTGGGCTTGGGATAGACCGACAACTTCGCCTATAACGACAATTTTCTTCAGTCCCGATCTTAGTACAGTAGTCGCCGCCTAATGCAGCAAATCCCTTAATGTCGGAGGTTTCCAAAGTCCCGTTTCAATTCTGCTCCTCATGAAGCAAAAATTCACCGCTTAATGTAGCAGAATCGCTGTGAGATTGGCCGTGAACAAAATGCTCGAAATTTCGATTTGTTCAAGCTTTTGCAGTTTGAAAGTGACGTGGAGAAGACGCCTTGGACCAAAAATGAAGCAGTCTTACCTTGGACAAGTTCTTTAAAGCTGTCTCTGAACCTAAAGCATGTTATTTATAGCTAGGTGGAGCTTCATTGTTATCTCGTCACTTAATGTGGCTGGCCCGACGCTGCCGCGTTAAGCAGGGATTACTGTACAGGAAATGCGTCGAATAAACCGATGTTTTCTGGTCCTCGAGGTGTCGATACATTCTGTATGTGGACAAAACCCTTTACCACCATGGAAAAAGCGCATTCCTTTTGCACAGGAGCAACTTGGAGGAGTAGTGGACGCTGTGGTGGGGACCAAGGATAGAGACGATGCCATTCAACTGGTCATCAGTCATCAGAGGTCAACAAAAAGTCAGGTCGAAACGGTGTTTGCCTAGTGGAGTCGACGGCGGACAGAGTGACACCGACTACAGCCATGACGACAAGGGCAACAGGTGGGCGGCCACCGACAAGAGAAAGTGCAAGGTGAGCCAGACATTGACTTTCAATCCCGTAGTCGAAATGATGTAGCTCATCCATTTCTAGAGAGAGAAGGAAATTGATAGATTGATAACCTACATAGTCTTTCTCTATAGCAATTCCGAGCACGTGTAAGTTTGTGTGCTCTCCTCTTTCCACTGAGGGAACCAAGCGTGACCCCCGTTGCTGCGATTGCTCCTCCTCAGGCAGTTCCCCACGACGCTCTGAGTAGGAGACTTCTCGGTTCCTTCCCAAGATGAATAGACTGACATTATTTGCCTTTGTGGTGTCTTCTTCAATGGTAAGGCAGAAGTCACTCACTGGGTTCTCTTTCACTCAGTAGCTTGACGACAACCTTTCATAGGTTTTTGGCCAAGACTACGAGGTGGCAGACATTAGCTGCACGTTCGGGGAGTCCACCGTCGATGACCAGTTACGTGCCAAGTTGCGCAAGCCTGAGGGCTTCCAGGGGGCTCCCATCTTTGCCGACGACCGCAAGCTCGACCCCGCCACCAGCCAGGACTGCCAAATCAGGCCGGATCCGACGGACCCCACGGGACACATGTATGACCTGCTGGTCAGAGACCTGTCCAAGTGTGGAGTCGTCGTCAGAAACGTGAGTAACTTGCGCATGTCCAGCATGTATGAAGCGTTCCTGCTCTTCTACACTGGGCAGACGCGGCACCCTGAGCCGTTGATGAGGACGACAAGATGATGAGGAATTTCTCGCCGCGCGCCTCCACTTAGTCCATCCTGGCTGGCGCAGTCTCCTAGTTCCTTTTGTTACAGGGGTTTGCGAACGTGCGCATCTGGTTCCCTCGCCTGCCCGGCGTAGTCATGATGTCCGACCAAGAAGTGATCATTATGTGTAAGCCGGCGGAGTCGGTGGTCACCGAGAAGAAGGCGGCAGGATTCGCAGGAAAGCTGTGAGTGACTGCATTCTTGGACATTCCTTGATTGATTCAAATAAGCGTGTAGTCATCTCAACAGCCCTCCAGCAGCCCGAGTATCCGGCATCGTAGAAGAGTCTCCCGGGAATCTGGAGTACGAGGTAGCGCTATTTAGAGAGGTTAATGACGTGGACAACGAGTTGAAGACGGACAGTGACAACGAAGTGCCTGTAGAGGCTGCTGTGCCAATTGGGACCAAGTTGCAGCTCAGAGCTTCGATCAACAGTCAGTCAGGTACCTGGGTGCTGAGTAGCATGTACTTCGGAGTTACACACAGGCCATGACAATCATTTCACCCTCTCCAGCTTGGAAGTACATCAAGCTGCTGGAGGTCACAGTCTCATCGGATGCCAAGGATGCGTACGCCGAGGGACACATAAAGCTCATCAAAGACGGGTACACATCAGGAGCTTAATAACCGTGAGCCACTGTGCTAATGGCCTGATTCAGGTGTCGCGTCGAGGAATTCTACACAATCCTTCCTCGGCAACCATATCGGCCCCGTGGAAACTCTGCTCAGGTGCGCATGGAGTTCGAGGCTGTGCTGCTCGACGCCCATCGAGGCCGCGCCAACCAGCTGTGGATCCACGCCAGGATCAAGGCCTGCGTGTTGCCCACGGACTGCGAACCGGTGAGTGCAGAAGTCAGACCTGCGTATTCTCGACAGATAACGGAAGTTGTTCTTCCGGCAGTGCAAAAAGTGTCTCATGTTTCATGCATCTGGAGAGCTACGTGTGACTGCCGCTCCAGCGCCAGCCGCTGGAGCAAAAAAAGAGTTGAGAAAACCGTTGTTTTTTATGCGTTATACGCAGGTAGAGATGTCTAGCAAGCTGTTCGGAAGCTCCAGCGGTAGCTTTGCGACGATTGACAGCAGTGTACTGCCTGGGCTCGCGGGCTCGTAGGTTCGTGGCTCAATGCATCCCTCTACGCAGACCTGAAGTTGCTCTGCTCTGGTTATTCTTGCTGCTCTTTCTTCTGTTCACTGTCAGAGGGCTCCGGTAGTGGCAGTCATCCAGGTGTTTCACATCGTCAAGGAGCTCCACAGTGAGCAATGCTGTGGTCCAACACAATGTAAATGCTCGAGTCGATGCACTCGGTTGCTTTGTGTTTTGCATGCACTGAACATCATGCGCACTCCTCTCAGATCCGAGCTTGTAAAGATTTGCATACCCTTGATGCTATTACTTTAGGAGTTCTGCCTGGACATTTATCAGCCCCAGGGTGCCGGCAGGAGACGCCGCGGGGTCGAGAAGTTCGTCTCCGCGTCCAGTCTCGCCAGGAGAGAGCGAGACAGGAATTTCTTCCCGGTGCAGGCGGAGGAGAACAAGAAATCGGTCACCGCCGACTTTGGCGACAACGTCGGGGTCACAGTCACCTTGCCTGGGGGTAACTTCATCTTTGTACTACTTGCCACAAGCTATGCACGTTAGAGCGCGAGTCACTTATGATTCTTGGTCACACTTACATGAAACCACTGACATGTACTCATTCAGGCAACAACAAACAAGCTTAGCTTTCAAAACTTATACTTTATTCCCTCTATCAGCCATCAAGACGCTGAAAAAGTTTGGGTCTCTAAGTCAGCCCAGAGGGGGAATCAGATACAGAGAACAACCGAACTAGGCTGAAGCCGAACTGAACCGAGCACCCAAAGTGAGCCGAGCCTGCAGAACTGAACCGAAGTTTTATATGTCATTCTTAATACTGAAACTTGAGCAATGACAATTGAGCCTGTAGACCTAATGCTGGACTTGTACTTGTACACACAATTGCTTAGTGCCCGAGGAAAAACCTCACTTGATGCTGCCGTGCACACTCGATGTATGTGCTGCACAGTTCAGTACTGCTCCGATGCCATCAAGTTCTCTTTGCAGAGGAATATTTTGAAAGCCTGGACTCGGCCGAGGCGTCATTCTCAGCCAAGAGCAGCAGGAAGCCCGTGGAAGATTGCCAGACGTTCCTCATTGTGGGCGGCGTCCTGGGCCTCCTCCTCTTCGCTGCCTCGGTGGCGATGTGCGCGTTGTCTCACAGGCTGTACAAAGTCACGCACAGGTGAGAGTTGACGTGGACATTAGCAACAGTTGCTGCTCAAGGACTGCCCTTGCAGGTACAAGAAGGAGAGGCTGGAAGAAGTGGTGCGCGAGCATCGACGAAAGTTTGGCATTCAGTCGGCCCCTGGTTCAAGTCCCTTCCGCCTGCAACAACAGCAGCAGTTTGGACTGCGACGAAGTTGACGCCAGTTTGTCTGTGCTGTCCTGAGTGGGATAGTATTGTCCTTAACAACAGACCTACGGGAGCTACAATACTGACCTAGAATTTGGGGTCAACTGTTAATTTTCTCTTCGTTTGGATGCTTCTCGGGAGAGCAAAAAAGGCTATCTGGTAAAAATAGGCTGTTGAGTAACTTCACATCTCTTTTCGGGTCTACCAGACCACGCAAGTGAAAAAAAAGTTTAGTTTGCTTCAAACGCATTTTTATACACATTCGAAAAAATGTAAATATTCCTCTTGTCTTGTCCTCGGACAATATGGTCAAGACCTGAGACAGGTCAAATCACCTCAGTCAAAAGTTGGAAAATATAGAGCTACAACACGGCCATGCCAAACACAGTTAATCTTACACTAATATAAAGCAGATGGACAGAAGTCCAACTCACAAAAGTGAGTTATGCTTGGGCCAGATCCCTCAATAAAGTGAAAAACTGGAGGCATGGGAAGGCAGACAACCTCGGGTGTCACAATCTGCGATCGTGGCGTTCATGCTTCGAGATGCATGAGGAGGGAGAATCAGGTTAGATTACTCAAGACAGTTTTACAGATATTGTTGATCGATTTGCAACTGGTCCAACAACGTCGGAATGGCTTGATCTAATGTGCTGGATGAACTCTGATTCCACCCAAGGTGCGATGAAACCGCCTCCAGTGTTGACACTGGCTTCCCGTGAGTTACGACTCATGTCCCGATCCGCAGATCGTTTGTTGTAGGAGTACTTAAGTGATATCAGGTTCACCTTCAATGCAATATAATGTCATGGGCTTACCACGTAATTGCATGTTGAACCCTTCGTCTCTTTCGTGGTAATGACGAATCAAATCTCATATGTTTAAGTGCTCGCCAAAGGAATTACTCTCTCCAGCAGTAGCACAATAAAGACCTACAGGAAAAATGCCAAAAATATGGATTCTCATCATAAGTCATAAGCTACAATTCGTGGCACCTCTGAAGAACAGTAGAGAGCTCCACAACATCAAGCATGCGTGCGACAGAAATCATACTATAAAGTATAATGTCATCGTGTTAACAAGAGACAAAGTTTCCTATACGTAAACTGGATGAAGCTATGTATAACATATCTTTTCACAAGGGAAGCACTTCTGTAAAAATGAGTGAAAAACTTAAGACACAAAAGCTTAGTACAACAAAGTTTAGGATAAAAAAAGCATCTGCGTCAAAAACATTGCTTTCAAGCGTTCAACGTAACAGATCGTTCAAAGCAAGTTGCAAAGACAACTGGCCAGTTAGACTGCATCTCTGCCAATGACTTCAAGTCAACTTGGCGGTCACACAACTTGGATTACACCTCCAGCTCTTCCGGACGATGCTGGCGAAGAAGTGTTGCTGCCCTGATGTGGCCTGTTGATGCCAAACTCTTCCACTTGGTCTTTGAGTAGCTGCAACTCCTTGAGGCCATCCTCATAGACCTCAGACTTGTGACTGACCAGCTTGAGGTAGAAAAGAGCTGCAAACGTGGAGAAGATAACAAGAATGGGGATGAGGAGGCCGGTGGCAACCCAAGCTGCAGTATGGCTGATTGTGTAGAACTTCATCCAGCAGAGGATGGCAATCTCCACCAGAAATAACAAGATCCCTGTAAGTAGTACAGGCTTGTGGCTACCGTTCATGTCAGTGGCATGAGCAATACCCACCAATAACTGTTGAGAACCCCCAAGCCAATTCAACGATGAAATTCATCTTTGTATGAGGGGACTCGAACACCGTCTTCTGGGTCTGGTAATGCAAGTTGGCCACTGCCTCCACATTGGGCAAAATGCAAGTAGAGATCATGACGGCCAACATGTGCACGGCGATCAGTAGCACCGTGCAAACGGCAAATGTGATCAACAGTGACTCAGGAATCTGAAAAGTGATGCCGTGTAGATCATCGTGAAGTCATGGAGTCGTCAATTACAAAGGTTTGAATGCAACCTTTTACTGACCTTGTCGTCGACCTGAATCTCAACCATGGCCACCATGGCAAAACCCGAGAGAAGAGCAGAAGTTCGACTCGATGCCTTCAGCTTGGCCCGACTCAGGTTCAGGACCTTCCAGTGGTAGTTGTTCTCGTCCACGCCCTGAAAAAGAGTTGTCAAAGCTGAGAATACAACGGCAACATTATGTCAAAAGTAGTGAGAATGCAACGGTAACACAGGGTTGTACAGCTGGTACATTGGGTCCAGCATCATGCAGCAAAGCAATTTGAAGGCGACATGATGTTGAAGCACCCGCAAAACTTTAAAAAACCAGTGTAAGACGACGTGGATTTTCAGTTGCCGCTGCCGGTGTGCTTCATGGAGGAAGAACTGAGGGAGTCCACGTCAACGTCTGGAAGATCTCGCCCTTGCTGAGTCTGGGCGTGCAACAGACGAGGACGCAGTGACACCATCTTCTCGATGTCAACATCTTTCTTTAAGATATTGAGGAATTGCACCTACACTTGGTCGGTGGCCTGAAGGGAACAATTTTGCCATATCACACTCCCGTATCATGCTGTCTTGCACATGTCAATGCTAGCTCTTAGCTCTGTTGCCATATCTTTTGCATTACAGTGACGGAGTGAAAGGAACAGTTGTTCTGAGACCTGTGAGCTTTGAGCAGATCATTCAGTATCAATAGCGTCTAGGAGGATGAAGCATTCAGAATCGCCAGTGCCAGCGCAGGTGTGACCGCATACCCATGTGTAACTTGCCCAAGCTTTAGCATTCACTCACCGGCATGTTTCCACTGCTTCCTCCCAAAATAAGAGTCTTTCTTGGCAGCAGGAAGCTCGGCGTAGGTCCTATAGCTCTGTGGTAACGACCAGGTGGTTGGTGATGCTCCCTAGGGTCCAGAATGAAGGCCTGGTGATTGGGTTGAGGGGGATAAATGACCGTGGCGTTGGAGGAAGCAGCACCCAGAGCCAATTCAGGTGTGGCAACTGGAAGATCAATGGATAAGTGAAGAAAGTTTTCAATCACACTAAAGCCTCGTTTTCACCTTTATTTAGCGGAATGGACACTGAGGAGCTCGTGGTTTGCATACAGGATGCTTCGGATCGGCTCTCAGCTGCGGACAGCAGCAGTGACCCCTGGCCCTGCGTGTGACAGCCCTTTCGAAGCTCCAAGCTGTCCTTGGTGTTGTTATTATTGCCGCGCCTCACCGGAGGCGTGGCTCTGGAGACGGGAGGGGTCGACGCCGGGGACGACGAAGGAGGAGGCGGAGACATTGGCCACCGGCGGACGATCCAAACATCGGGAGGTCACCTAGAGACATTTCAAAATACGAATGACATAGGGACAACTCGTTGGGCCAACTTGGCTGCTTTTCATTAGGTCACCTAAGGATGACGCAGAAGAGCAGACGGACTCAGCTCACCTATCGTATCCCTTTCGAGCGGACCTCGGCCGGCCCGATGGAGGCCTCCCCCACTGCTGCAGCGACAGAGAACACTCGCGGAGGAGGAGGAGGAGGAGGACTCGCTCACTTAGGAGCAGCTCGGATTGCTCAGTGGGCTTCCTCGGTGCAGGCGTCAAGAAAGTGTGACAGGGCGGCCACATTCCCTCCACTGTGAGCGTGGCACAGTAGGGACAACCCGCTGAGGTCTCTTCACCCATAGAGACCTGCGCTCTCGACAAGTGGCAACTCTCACGAGATTCGCTTCTTGGCAGCCGAGGCTCTTCAAGGTCTCAGCTGATTTTCAGCTGATTTTGATCGGCCTCGACGGAGGAGGGAAAAGATAAGACTTGTTTACGTGTTGGTAAGAACGAAGAAGAATCTTTATCGCTGTCATCTTGGGAAGGCGCCAAGCGGTGGCGGCATTGCTGGCTAACGTCGGCGCCGCCGCCACCGCTAGAGACGCCGATGGTAAGACACCAGAGGACTGGGCGGAGGGGTGTAGGGTCTGGCTCGACCAGGACCTGCCAGTCCACGGGTGAGGACGTTCGTGTTCTAATTCTGGCGCAGCCGACGATGCACTTGAACAAGGCCTCGTGGGGAAAGACATGCATAAATAAAACGAAGGGGGACTCATGGAAATACCTGACTGTGAGCCAGAGAGCATCTTTATTACGATTGTCCCAGGTAATACGACCATCCTGACCAGGAGAGCTGAGCCTGCAGAGGGTGGTGAACTAGTCGTCCTCGGAGAACACATGTCAGACATTTCTTTTTGGTTCGGAATCAAGTTCAGCAAAGTGCTGGAGTAAGTCCACCTGCACGGTGAGGAAGCAAGACGCACTAGACATCACCTCGGGCGGCAACGTGAAGTCTGGACGGGCTCAAACAACATTAAAGGAGACGCTAGAGAGCGTCGACCTGCTGACAAAACTTGTTTGGTCAGATTTCTGGACAAGATGTGAGGTGGGGTCACTGAGCTCAGGGACCATGATAAAGGGCTGCATCTCAAGACGCAGTAGGTGACTGTGTCACAATTCCTGTTTTCACTGGAATTGGTGACAAACAAGTCTTGACCATGGTGACAGCTGTGCAGTTCATGCTGTCTTCTCAGTCAAGGCACTTCTTGCTGGCGGCGACCATGGCTTCACCTGTGTCCAGGAGGCTGCATTCTTACGACGAGGCCATCAAGGCACTCAACACGCTACAGACGAACAGCTTCCAACTACAGCAGGTATGGAAAGCCGACGAGATCTGTTTGTCGGCAGACTACTGCATTTATCAGCTTATACAACTGGTTCCCATCCAAGGTGATCAAGGAACGACAAAAAAATGTTCACCTCAACCTGCCAAAGGCCATGAAGTACCTGCAGCGCAGCGGACTTAGCCTGGATGACCTGGACTCACTCAATGTTATCCATGTGAGCGGGACCAAGGTGAAAGTTCAAAACACAGTGCCAATCAAGAGAAACTAACCAGCTTTTGGGAATGTATATCAGGGTAAAGGGTCTACTTGTGCCTTTGCGGAGAGTCTGCTTCGCCGTCACGGCCTTCGCACGGGCTTCTTTTCCTCTCCTCACCTTGTTGCTGTGACAGAGAGAATTCGGATCAATGGGGCTCCAATAGAGCAGGAAAAGTTCAGTAGGTACTTTTGGCCTATCTTCAACAAGCTGTGCCGGGGAGGAGATGAGAGGCCGCCATACTTTCAGGTTGAAGCTGGTTTTGTTGATGGTGATTGCATACTGAAAGTTGATCTCTCATTCTAGTTCTTGACACTCTTGGCATTTCACATCTTTGTGCATGAAGGAGTTGATGTGGCGATTGTGGAAGTTGGGATTGGTGGCACCTACGACACAACCAACATAGTACGCAAGCCAGTTGTTTGTGGCATCACCTCCTTAGGCATAGATCATACTGCCCTACTGGGAAACACTGTGGCAGAAATTGCATGGCACAAGGCCGGAATTATGAAACCAGGTGTGTGCTATGATGCAATTACTCTTATGACTCATCTATATACTACGTGCTGAACATAGGAAATTAGTTGCTTTGGCTTCATGTGCTGTACCATGATCTTTGTAGGTGTTCCTTGCATCACCTCAAAGGACCAGCCTCTGCAAGGCCTGGAAGTGCTCAAGCAAAGAGCTTTTGAAATCGGCACCACTCTGCTTGAGGCACCCAGGTTAGGGGCTTATGACTGGGGTCCATTCCCACCAGGAATGACCAGTCTATATGGGGAGATCCATGCCAAGAATGCTTCGGTGGCCCTCCAGTTGACAAAGACTTTCCTGTCAATAAAGCGTGGCCGTTATGCGGCTCCAAGCTTTACCCAAGACAAGGAGGTTTTGACTGCACTTCCCTTCAAAATATCAAAAGACTCTGCACTGGCACTCAGGCTGACCTCGTGGCCGGGCAGAGCTCAGGTGCTAAGGATCAAGGAAGATGTTACATTTTTCTTGGATGGTGCGCACACTGCTGACAGCATACGGGCATGTGCTGAGTGGTTCAAGACTGCCGGAGATGAAGCATCCAATTCTACCTCACCACCATTCAGGGTCTTGATGTTTAATGTAACGAAGGAGCGCAAGGGTGAAGATATGCTGGACTTGCTGGCACCTCTCAGATTTGATCTGGTCATATTTTGCTCAACAATGTCCAGGCAAGCTGCTGAAGCAGACAACACAAACTTCAACACTAGTCTAGATATTCAGGTTTGTCTCTGCTGTACTGTAAAATGCCATGTTGTGGATCACTACATCCTTCTTGCAGATGAAGCGCTGCAAATGCCACCAGGAACACTGGAACACTGTCCAGTCTTCGACATCCAGCATTGTCATTCCACACGTGAATGATGCACTGGCCTGGTTGACGGCTGGCAGAAGAGTCCGACTACTTTCCGAGGGAGTGAAGAAACTAGGAGAGGTTGCTCCGGGGTCTCCTCTAATCCCAGCAATGCCGCTTCAAATTCTAGTGACGGGATCATTCTGGCTGGTTGGTGGTGTACTTGAGCAGATCCAGCCCGATGTGTGCTATCGAGGAGAGGCCGATGTGAAACAAGAGCAGGAAATTGAGGAACGATACAGGGCATTGCAATGCCATCCACCTACCCCTAATCTCGTTAGCCTGCCTGACCAGCGACTTGGAGAAGAGTGCATTTAGACATTGTTCTCCGTCTTGCAGTTGTTGAAGTAGTCCACACTGTTGATACGCTCCAGACAACTAACTTGTCCTCTGTAGTTTCATGCTGGTCCTGGCGAGAATGACCAAGATTGGGACAAGTCTCAGAGAATTGAAGTTACATCTCATCAGTGATTGTGTCTATCTCTGGGATCATCCAAGTCATGATGGTCGGAAAATTCAAAATGGATCCTCAGCTGGGAATGAGTGGAACATATCTTCATTGGATCAGTGAAGTGATCTTTTGACAACAAGTAGTAGCTACTTGTCTGCTGTCTTTCGGCCCAATGTACTTTTTTGCAGTCCTATGAACCACCTATGTTTGTTTTCGCTTCAGCCCCTAAAAGGTGCCAGCCATACTCTTGCTGCACCCTTCCGGCAGGGGTCGGGCCTCCAGCCGTCGTTGCCCTCTTCCACTGAGGAGTCGGATGCATTCACCTTGTCAGTCTCCATTACATTGACGATGGAGAACAGCTGCAGCAACTGCGAGCCCACAGAGACTCATCTACTCTCGGCGCAGTGAGGGATATCAAGGAAGAGGGGGCATTTTTTTCCGTTTTCCGCTTTCTTAATTCATGCTTAAACTATAACTGAGGAGGAAAGAATGACTTAAGACATTCTGATGTTATATACACGTGCGAAATAATAAACACAGTCTCAAAGCCCACGATGTCGGCAGAACGCAGATAGAAAATGATGGTTCTAACCTCAGCAAGTATCTCTGCATTGTGATTCTCACTGCATTATGTCCTTTGCACGCTAGAAGTCACCCCAACCCACTTCTACAATGAACTCCCCCCAAATCACCAACTTCTCCGTGCCCCCAACGCCCAACGTTTGGGCCCTTGCCAAACTGTAAGCCTTCCTTTTGACATGCATCCCAATACATTGAAAAGGACATCTGTATGTATATAAAAGTACAGGACCTTATGTGCGTGTGTCAGTCTGTCTATGCGTGCGTGCGTCTGTCAGCGGCTGGTTTCTGCCCTTTTCGCGGCTGATTCTGATCTTGGCGGCTGATTTTCGTCATTTTAGCGCCTGATTTTCGTCAGAGACGCAGACAGACAAATGGCATTTTCAATAAAGTGCAGAAAATACACAGGGGAACCCCCAACCCCCATTTTTTGGATTGTAGACGAGAGTGGCTGCTTTGAGGAGACCAAGTGAGCAGCAAGTTTTCCATGTATGAGTTGCTTTAAGCGGCCTATGATGCACGATGACTTCATCTGGGAGTTGGAACGTCATTGACTAGAAGCACCAGGTGGGATGAGTCAGAAATCAATCAATATCAGAAATATCGTATAATACTATGCATTTTGTGCCTCAAAAACATTATTCACATTTAATGCGTTATGTGCTGGATCAATTTGATCGGGGTGCTTGGCACTTCCTTTACTTTTAGCAGGTGTTTGGAGCAAGTATGTAAACCATACGTGATCTGCTTCTCATGTGGGGCTCACGCTGGGTGCAAAGCATTTCATGGCATTCAACTTTGTTGAATGGTCCGCTCCGTTGAAGAGCGCAGGGAACGACTGATGCCCAGGTTATGGATGGAAAGGCACACGGAGGAGACGGCAAACTTCCTCCTTGAAGGCTTGTGGCACTTTTTGCCGAGAAACTTCATAACTGTGAATCACCTCTTGCCCCCCCTCAAAGGAGCCAGAGCTCCACTGCAGCTCGCCGTCCACGTACCCAGCGCCGATGGCCGGGTAGTTCCTCTTTGTCATTGTTGTGCCACCACGGTTCTTGTTCCTCCAAGCTTTGAGGAACATTGAGCCAGGTTCACGTGGATCCAGCTCATCAGAGTCCACAAAGAACATTCGTTTGAACATGTCAGCATAAATTATTTGATTCTTGCGGCGACGTCTGAATCAGGATGAAGTTCAAATTTTTCAAACACCTGACGTTCTCTGGGCATGGTTAGGTAAAGCTGAAGCATGTGACTTTTTTTCCCTCCTGAAGAATCTCCAGATGTACCAGGCATTTTTGGTCTAAGAATGAAAGTTGACAGTGAATGAAAAGTTAGACGACGTGATTGTGACAATACAAATGCAGGCATTGCCTGCCAGTCGAGCAACAGTGATGACAACCACGTACCAAATACGTTTTTGTGTTATATCTTACCGTCTATATCTTGGATTTATATCTTGTGTTATACTTTTATTTTGTATTATATCTATATATGTCTTATATCTTATTACTTACTTTTTTACGCTGTTTTGCGTGGAAAGAGTGCAGCAAAATGGCTGCTTTTGTTTCTGCCTGTGAACAAGAGAGACCGCTGGCAAATTAAAGTGGCTTGTATTAATGCCATTAAGCAACCAAGCCAAGCACAGTCAGTAGGCAAGAGAGAAACACACGTGTAGACAGTGCCAACATGTGCATCGTGAGAAAGAACACCGAACTCATATTTCCTCTCAACAACCTTTCCTTTTAGTTTGTTCCAGGACCTGCAAAATTATGCCCAGGCTAATGCAGCTCTGCTATTTAAACTACCCTTATGTGGCCAGAAACAAATTGAGCTTGTCCGCTTTTACACACCGAACAAGTTCCTTTCAGTGTACAGGGTGTCTCAGTTTGATTGCGAGGTACACAAATCAGCGATTTCTGGTCACACACATGGAGTTGAAACATGTGACTTTCAGTGTGATTGACGTTGGGCTGGAGTCACTCGGACATGACGTCAATAAAAGCATAGATCAACAATCATGTGTATGAATTTCAACAAAAACGAAAAATGACAGTGTGCAAGTGTCTCATCTTGATAGCAAGGCTTAAAAAACATAGTAGTAAAAGTGCATCTGCTTGAGCTCAAATCTTTAGCATGAACAGGAGGAGAAAGACTTGCTCCACATTTGAGACCAATCAGACATACTTACAGCACATAGCATTGAAAGCCAGTCCTACTCTACTGCAGAGCTACATAAGTAAATGGGGATGGACAATTGACGCAAAAGATGGATACCTAAAACTTGGAATTTTGAGCTCAAATTTGGAGCAAGTCTAGCTCCATGCGACTTCTGTTTCCACCTAAAATTTAGGCTCAAAATTCCAACTGTGAGTGGCTCCATCAGGATGGGCTCTGGCACTACAGTGCCACAGAACAGCAGACTGTACTGTGGCCTAGAAGCGCCAGGACTTATGAAGAGGGTGCCACTCACAGTAGGAATTTTGAGCTCAAATTTGAAGCGAGTCTAGCTCCATGGACCGTTTGTCTCCACCTAAAATTTGAGCTTAAAATTCCAAGTTTTGAGTACCCATCTTTCCAATCTTCTGATAATATTTTATACTTTTCATTTGCTGCGCATTGTTTGTTTGTTTGTGAGAGGTTTGCACAGGCTGTAATGGTCACACCTGCAGATCAGGAGTGACCTCAAGAGAGATCTTTTCCCTTCTCCCTGTTGATTGCCATCAAGTATTAACACAACACACATTGTGATCTGCCCTCTTTTGACTCATGGCCTCACTCATACGGTTCAGTTGAATGGAGCTGATGACGCCTTTGAGGCCCCGGTGGTGTTGGTGGAGTTTTATTAAATGGACCCCATTACAGTGCGACCCTGCAAATCGATGACAGCCATGCTCGTGAGAGAAATGGGCTTCATGTACAAGAGCAGTAAGGAGTCGAACGTGGGCCTGTAAAGATTTTTGAAAGAGCATAAAATTTGCTATCAGGACATGTACGTCTCGTTCATATCCGACCACTGGTTGTTGATTGAAACATACTCAAAGTTGTAGAACCTTTTGATGTTGGAGATGAAGTTTTTGGTGTACATCTTGGCCACTACGGGCAATGAGTTCATGATAGTTTAACACAGTTGTCAGAGCGCATCTGGGGGATGTTGGGTCTGAATCCTTGTGAGACAACCTAGCGGTCGATGGCTGCTAGGAAGATGGGGCTTATTTAATTCAATGCTAAGTTTTTTCATATTTCTGCTTTCAAATTGTCTGTACTTTGCGTGCGAGAGGAAACTAAGTGATTGTTCTCCGTCCTGCAGGCTGAGTTATAGTGCGCTTCACGGTCGCACTTTTCCATCGACTTTTTGAACTGGTGCATCAGCTCGACGTCTTCGAACTTGGTGGCATCGAGGCCCCTTTTCAGCAGCCTCATGGCCTCTCCCTCGGACTGGGCAGCTGGGCATTGGTCGATGTGGGAGGCCATGAGACCGCGGTCTTATTACTTCACTCATGTACACATAACATCAGCACTTTCTTAAGTCACTTTTGCCACCTCGTTTACAGTGCACAGCCGCTTAAAGTGCGCCAATAGGGTTTATGGTGCTTAGTAATAGGTTATGGTGCGCCAATAGGGTTTGTGGTGCTTAGGAACAGGTTAAGGTGCGCCAATAGGGTTTGTGGTGCTTAGGAACAGGTTAAGGTGCGCCAGTAGAGCTTGTGGTGCTTAGTAAGAGGTTATGGTGCGCCAGTAGGGCTGATAGTGCTTAGTAAGAGGTTATGGTGCGCCAGTAGGGCTTGTGGTGCTTAGTAAGGGGTTATGGTGCGCCAGTAGGGCTTGTGGTGCTAAGTAAGGGGTTATGGTGCGCCAGTAGGGCTGATAGTGCTTAGTAAGAAGTTATGGTGCGCCAGTAGGGCTCGTGGTGCTTAGTAAGGGGTTATGGTGCGCCAGTAGGGCTCGTGGTGCTTAGTAATAGGTTGTAGTGCGCCAATAGTGCTTATAGTGCTTAGTAATAGCTTATAGTGCGACAGTGTATACTGTACCTCGTCTGCAGGTTGTGCAGGAGCAAGAAGAATCACTGGGTTTTCTCTGGCACACAAAATGTCATGACACTGGAAGAAGTAGTATGTAGGTCCCCATGTATGTACTGCATGCTTCTTCTTCAGAGGAGAAGAGAGTACATTACTGGGTGGCCTGCAAAGACTTGCAACCTGTTGCAAAGCATCTGGGCCGGCTGCAAACGTCAAAAGTTATCTATCGGGGTGCGTTGGTGTACACGGTCAGAGGCGAGTTTCGGCTCACGATCGTCCACTGATCAGCTGTTGACTGCACATCACCCAGAAGAAGTTTCGCTTATTGAGACCTAACAATGGGCAAGCTTTGGCAGGCGTCCTTGGTGTTTTTGTTGGCGTTGCTGTTGGCGCCGCAGTTCCCGCCTTGGGGCTTGGACTACGTCGGCGTCGCGGTGAAAAGGGTCCCGCTGATGGGGGCGCTCAAGCCAAACAAACTCTTGGACGAGGCAGAACTCTTGACGACGGAGGTGGACGAGACGAGTTTCAGAAAGTTTCAGGTAGGCAAGAAGAGTCACACCTTGAAGGGCCTACGAGGAGGGCCTACGAGAAGGGCCTACGAGAAGGGCCTACCAGAAGGCCCGTACTTCCGTATGTCCTGTCACTAAGCCAGGCCGCGTCGCTTTTCTATGGATAACGTGTGGCCTGATGAACACAGCCTCAGAGGCTGGAGTCGGACACCTTTAAAGGCAGCCCGACTACTCGGTTACAAAAATTACTCGATGAATACCTATTGTAAGTCATCGATTTACCGCTAACGATATCCAGATTAACGAACTATATAGGTCCTGATTTTCTGACGCCATTTCGAGTTCGTTTCATCAACACAGTACACACACACAGTGCTCGATTTAACAATATTCTGTATTTAGCTATAATTTTTAGGATGACGGACCTAGTGTTTAGATTTGCCTTCAGAATCTGAGCACCTTGTTATGAACTGAGATTATGTAGACAAACTTTGGCCGTGATTTTGATGAATCTAAATGTCTAATGTAAAAATCATCGTGCAATTGATTAAAAATATCTTGAAAACTGTTACACCATCATCAAAATGACTTCTTCCCTTTAAAAGATTGGAAGCATCTTAGAAATACTGGAAACACCTAAATCATCTCCATTTCCTCTTTGAAAATCTATTCCGTCTGAAGAGGTTTATCTTCAACTGGCAACACAAAGGCTCAGTCTAAACCATCCTTCCTGAAGCATTGGGCACAATTGTCATACTTTTAGACAATAAAGCCATTCATGCAAAAACTAACACTTCTCTAGAGACATTTATCTTTTTGCTCAGATGACTTCTTTTTAGACAAAAGTAGATCATTTGAAGGCAAAAAAAATTGTAACCACATGGTTGCTAACACTTCTATATAGATATTTAACTTTTTCTTTAGATGACTTTTTTTAGACAAAACTAGTCAATTTGAAGGCCCAAAAATTTGCCTCCAAAAACTTCATTACAAGAGAGGAGGGTCGTTATTATTGATGTTAAAAACCATGGAGCTGATTAATGAACTGACCTTAATGGGAGCTCCGTTAATGCATTGTTCTATCTTCTGGATGATGTCTAAAAACAGGGTGGCCCAACGAGTTTGCAGTCCAGAATGAGGAGAATCATATTTCGTGAGTGGGTTGGATTCCACAGGCTTCTGTTTTGTGCATTAACCCCGACATCGAGGGCTGAAAAGAGTGAATTGGCGAACGAATCCTAGTGTTGGACGTCAATCCTTTACAGACTTCATGTTCATGCTAGGGCCCAGAGTCTTTGGCCGAGAAAGGCGGCTACCTCTACACTGGCGTACAGGGTGGTGACATTCTCAGAATCAACCTGAACGACCCTAAGGCGAAATGGGAGAGGTAGGCAAAAAATGGCAATGATATATTCCACTTACAGTGGATCCTCTCTGTGAGAGTAACCCCCTTGTGAGCTTTGAATTGCTCATTGTTCAGAATGACCTCCAATAATGGCCTTGAAGAATAACCTACCTACAAAAAATAAAGAGGTTCCACTGTGACGGCGTCCTAATCTTACAGGGTGTTTCACTCAGGCGAGCCCTGCTCCGAGCTGCATGAAGAGGCGACCAAGTGCGGCCGACCTCTAGGAATCGAGTTCGACTCCAAGGGACGCTTGGTTGTGGCGGACGCCGTCAGAGGGGTCTACAGGGTGGACCTGGAAGAGAAACGAGAAGAGGCATTAGACTGAAGGATTAAGCCTGGGGTCAGATGTAAACCGTTTTTTTCCGCAGATGTTGGTCCCTGTTGGCTCCATCCCGACTGAAGGAGAAAACACTGGACCGATAAGGATGCCAAATGGCTTGACAATTGCCAGAGATGGCACAATCTACTTCACCTCCCTGTCCAGTCAGTTTGGCATGGCCGATGGTATGAAATGGCAGCCTTAGACATTTTACACTTGCGAAGACAAATGCATCTTGGCCTCTTTGCTGCGGAGTCTCTTTATGGTCCATGAAGTCGAACAGCTTTTCAGGCCTGCTCATGATGCTTTCCATGGCCTGTCCGATGGCCAGGGTCTTAAAGTACGACCCCTCGTCCGGATCGGTTTCCGTCGTAGCCTCTGGCCTCCACTCGGCCAACGGCATCATCTTGAGTCCCCAGCAGGACAGCCTCATCGTCGCCGAGATGGGGAAGGCCAGATTGCTCGAGATTGACTTGGTCACCGGTAAAAGCGAGGTCTTCGCCCACAGCCCCGGCCTGACCGACAACATCTCGTCGAACGGGAAGGGCGGGTACTTCGTGGGGCTGCCCCTGAGGGTAGAAGAAGAAGGGGACCCTTTGTTTGATACGCTCATCCACTACCACAAGAGCTCAAGGTTTTTCCTATGACATTGACATCACTGCTATTCATCAGTTGCTCTGTCATCATCGCAGATTCGTCGTGAGGATCGTGTACACCCTGAAGAAGTTTCTGGAGTTCATCAATCACAACCTCTTTTCCTCGGACTTTCTGGACAAAGTACGCGTAGATATCTACTGTATGCATTGTAATTACCCATGTTTGATACGATAGCATGTTTATGATGTTGTAATATCATTATATATATTATGCTATTATACTTACGTTTTTATATTATTATACTACTATAAATTTGCGTCACCAACTTTCAGATCTCGTACTACATGACAAGTGCGGATTTTATAAAGAAGAACTTGCCTGTGCGGAGCCTTCTGATAGAACTTGACGAACATGGCAACATCATCAAGTGAGCAGAAATCAAGTGATCCAGCTTTGCACTTCTCTGACACCACGATATCGTCTATATAGATCTTGGCAAGGGGAGAAGATTGGACAGCTCAGTGAGGCACTTCTGTACAAAGGTTCTCTGTACCTGGGCAGCTACACCAACGAATTTGTGGCGAAAATTCCCTATAAGAAGTGAACAACGATGCCAACACTCATCTCCGGTGGTGATCAGAACGCACGAATTGTCCTGAACCTAAGATATGACGGGTGCATTTGCACCTTCCTGTCATGAGTGCATCCCTGGAACTTTCATGTTTGTCAATGAAGTGTATCTTATACAGCTTGACACTTTCCATCCAAGCTCCAAACGTGCCCAAATGCTGAAAGGTCACGTGTAGTCCCATGATTTCATCGTAGGACTTTCTCCGTGTATTCCATTTAATTGTATAGTTGTCACTGTCTAAGCCATTCCAGACATTGTCCCAGTACAAGCTTAGTCTCAGCTAAGGTCAGGGCATGCTGTGAAAGGTCATGGAAGTTGACAAGGAAGTCATGTGGTGATTCGAACATGGCATTCACAGTCTGTCTGATTACAAGTCTTCGTTCGTCCCGTCCTCCAGCTCGTCCGACATGGCGGCTGCCACCTGGCCGAAGCTCTCCTTCCTGGCAGCCTCGTGCCTCCTGAGGTCGTAAGTGGGCGGGCTCCGTGTTTTCCCAAACACCTTTTTCTTGAGGGCCTCAATGTCGTGCCTGAGGTCTGCGACCACCATGAGCAAGAAGTCCGCACCAACTCCGGGCTCCCCCTTGGCCCCATCTAGACCTTGCGAGCCCGGAGGACCCCGGGGACCGATGTGGCCGCGAGCACCCGGGGAACCCACGGGACCACGTCGGCAGCGACAGAATTTTCTCTTTGTCAACTTGAAGGAGTCAACGTCTTCTTCGTCATCGTGGCCTTCATCTACTGAATCTCCAACGCCTCCACTAGAGATTCCCGGAGGTCCCCGGACACCGGCGGGACCAGGGGGTCCGGGGGGTCCTTGGGGTCCTAAAATTTCAATCAATGTGCAAGGACAACCGCTACAAGCACTGAGCAGTTTCACTTAATGACTGTATGAGACAAAAAATTCCACCAGAGTAAAGGCGGCAGGAGTAACTTCCCTGGCGCCCCTGCCGAGAATGCGTAGAGCTTCAGCGCTGTGCTCACTGATCGCAATTTCTCCTCGGTGCCGGCCAGGGTCTTCTTTAACCTGGACACGGTGGCGCAGCTGGCGTAGCAAGAGGCATCTGCGACATTGTCCATGGAGCTGCGGGGCGGAGTCCTCATGGCGGCCGCGGACTCCTGAAGGACGCACGAAGTGTTGTCGGCCGGGTCCAGCTCGAACCCGGAGCCACAGGCGCACTGGTACGAGCCCGGAGTGTTGATGCACAGCTGTACGAAAGTGAACATGAACTTCTGTTTACGCTGTGTTTTGTTTGAATCATGCTGTACTGAGGAAACTAGTGAGTGTGTTTGGCACTTTCCTGGATTCTGGCACTGTGACTGAGTGATTCACAAGGACCTTGACAAGACTGGGTAGTCCAAGCCAGTCACAATGAATGATGAGACCATTTCTAACAGTTTTTTTTACCTGTCCACACGGTTCATCTCTACATTCATTGATGTCGACGCACACGTCATCGTCTCCTCTTCGGTGCGAGTCCGGGTCGAACCTGAGGTTAAGTTCACTGAGTAAGATTGCCTTTTAATTAGTCAACACACTACCTAAACCCCGTGAAGCACGTGCACACGACCCTGCCTAGGAAGACGTCGCACTTCTGCGGGCAGACCTCCAGGGAGCAGGGGTCCGTGCCTTCCGGGACGCAGCGACCGATCAGCAAGGTGTAACCGGGGCAACAGCTGTCCTGGGTGCAGTCTGTCCAGTGGTCATCAACCTGAGACGTGCACTTAGCTGGTCAAAAAACGTCTGCACAAATGCCAGTTAGATCCAAGTATTAACTGTATTAGTATAAAGTATAACTGTATTAACTGCACATTGATGTTGGCCATATCACAGCACTATATTTTCCGAGTCTTGACTGAGGGGATGTGGCCTGTCAGAGGCCTTAACTTTATCGTACGTACAATGCGGTCTTTTGTATAACACACACAGCCTGCCGAGACCGATCTTTTGCACATCACGGCCGTGCAATTTGTAATTCAACACAAAATTTCTTATTACAAGATTTGTAGCCTGTACGAACTACCCTGCAGCTCTCGCTCTTATACTCGTTCTGGAACGTATTTCAGATATTTGGCGTTATATTAAATACTCCCGCTACATTAAATGATTCCTGATAGTCGTGTCATTAGGTACCCCAGCAGTTGGTGGCAGAAGTTAAGTGCTTAAACAACTGAATTCAGCATTCAGTGAATAAACAGAGACGAAGAATTGACTGTTCTTTCGTTCCAACACTTATCAAAGGTTAACTTTCCCCTTGCTATATGTTAGGCTAACACCTTGCTTGCTCTAGTACTTCATGTGACGTTTGGTCAGCATCTTTTCACAGGTTGTACGAAAATCTTTGGTGGTGAAAGTTGACCCACTTTTGGTTGGGGCTGTCACACCGAGTGCCAACGTACCACCTTCTACTTACCTTGCATCGATAAGTGTTAGTGATGACATTCTCTGATGGACATTTCAGCTCCTCCCTGGCATCCTTTACTCCAGCAACAACCCCTACCGGGCTTTGACCAATCACCAGGTACCCATCGGTGCCCACCATCTCCTGGCTGGAGACCAGGGAGACTTGCCAAGTGTGAGTTAACCAAAGTGCTGCAAGGACAAGCTGCATGCTGCTCCTCCGTCCAGGTTCTGTTGACTGCACTGCAAAGGCTGCTGCTCAAGTGGGGAAATTGGATAATGGATGTTTCAGTCATTTCCTTGAATCTCAAAAAGAGTACGAGTGTGCGAACTCCACCAGACAACAACAGGAGCCAATGCTACGAGTCTCGTGACAAAGAAAGCATATTTCAGCTGAGTATGGTATTCTACACCTGCCATAACTGCCATCAATTGAAATAAAACAAGGTCTACGGCATTTCGGAAGGTCAGTGGCGTTACGTCAGATCACTGGACAGTTTAAGGCGTCCAAGGCGAAGACGCGCGTCTCGTCGGGCGACGTCGCCTTGCCGTAATTTCGAAGATCATCTGTGGCAACGCGACCACGACAGCGGTGCCGATGAACAAGCTGTCACGTTGCCTCCTACACAAAGACCATTCCGCACGACACCAGCTCGGCAGGGACGAAGTCCGACGGATTCCTCCGACCAATCTCGACCCCAAGACAACCCAGGGTCGGACTTCGGCGGGCAGTTTTCTGTGGATTCCGCTTCTACCAATTCCATGGCAATTTTGTTTTCTGCACTGTGCTGTAGTGTTAGACTTGCACAAGTCGTTTGCCAGCGCTGCCTTTACTGTACAATATTGTCCAAAAGTGAAGGTTTTAATGCCAAATTTGCATGGAATCGCAGTTCTGAGCGTTTCATAGAAGGGAGAGAATACTTCTGAACGCCAGTGTAAGCACTGAATAGTCCTGCACCTTCTCACAATGACGTAGTCCAGCTTGCTTGCAAAAACATTTTCTTCACAATATGCAAAATTTATACAATATGTTCAGGTTCGTATGAAATTTCTGCTTGGCTGGAATGCAGAAAACGCTTCTTTTTCGTCAAATTTCGACTGTGAGGTCTCATACAAGTCACTTTTCGATGGTGAGTCCGATCCCGCATTGATAGATACCTGTCCGGTGGTTCAACTGGCTGCATAACACCAGAGTAACGGGCAGCGTGGTCAACTTCTTCATCATGACGGAGCGCACCACAAAATTGGCGTCTACAGAGCCTCTTAACACGAAGTCGGTCTGGCTGATGTTTGTCTCGTATCCTAGAGTGGTGGCAGATTCCCTAGGGCGAGCGTCCGTCTCCATCTCCACGCCAATCTTCAGGCTTGGACTGCAGTGCTGGTAATAAGAAGCATGGATCTGGCCGCCGTTGCTCACGGTGAGTGCGGCGACGCTGTCTCCACTAGGGGTGCATCGACCTGCTGCAGACACAATGGCTGTGCGGCTGCCGGACAACCGCGGACTCGCCTGATAGGCCAACGCTGTGCCCAGGGCCAAGGACTTGGTCACAGCGCGCAAGTATTGAAACGTGGACACGCTAGTGCCCTGTGTCACGTCCGGATTTGTCACCGAAAATAACGTCTAAAGGTTGAAGTGCACAAGTTGCTACTGCATATTTGCAACTGGATATTCCAGCATATTCTAACCGTGTAGAGATCACCCTAGTAGTATGTGATAACTTGTGCTGATTGCCTCCTGCTCTCCAGTATCTGTGCAATGACCTTGCACCTCGTCCTCTCTGAGGGAGCAGCCAAGATGTTGGCGTTGAGGTTTCCGCTGGCGTCAATGTTGGCCATCATGAACGGGTGGTCCTCTGTTGGGCTAACTTTATTGTTACCCCCGAAGAAGGCAAAACATTGGTAGCCGCTCGGCTCAGAGTAACTCATCCCCATCGCGTGCGACATCTGCAAGCAGGCATCAAGCCAGGCGTGAGGACGGTTGCCCCCGTTTCTGCCACGGGGTCACAGTCACAGCGTTTTCTGTCACAGGACTGCAGGATCTGTGACAGAAAAGGACCCTGGCGAAAACGGGGGGCAACCGTGAAGACCATCATTCTCTGAGCGTCCCACCTGTAAGTGGTTGCTTAGTCCTTTGTGGACCAACAGTCCGACTCCTTCGAAGAACATGGGGAACACGCTTTGGCTCTGCTTGTGCAGGTCCTTCATGATGCCCAGATTTAGACTCTTGGGACAGGGAGCAGAAACGCCGGCGGTCGGCGACGGACCTGAAAGCAAAAGAGTCTTATCCATGCTACTCCAGCACCAGCGAGTGCCAGGTTCGAACCTGCGTGCAGGCGGCGCCCCCATCGTGTTTGGAGAGCGAAACCCCCGGGGTCGGCGGGTTGAAGCACCGGTGCTTCAATAATCCTTCCTTTCTCAGGCGAAGCGCAACTTCCTCCTCGTAGTTCCGCTCGCTAAGGTCCCAGTAGTGATGCCTCCGAAATGAAATTTCCCGCCGAAACATGTTGCGATCCCAGCCAGAAGAAGCCAGACCAGTTAGGACCAAGCAAATGGGATGAGGTTAGGATAGTCAGCATTCGTGACTCGAGCTGGTGACTGAAGACGTGACTGGCGTGAGACGTGCCTGGACCTTATGAAAGTAAGCAAATAATCCTTTGTAGGCTTCTTCAATAGTCCTTCCTAAGCTGGGAACACTTTTTGCTCCAGCAGGTCTTGGAACACCCAACTACTCACTCCCTGACCTCTCTACTGGAAGTTTTGTAAAGAATAACGTTGTACACCTCCTTTCCATTGCCAGCAGACACTTTCTCAGATTTTCATGACCATCTGCAACGCATTTTAACTCATTGACCCGAAATCCATGCTGTAGTCAAGAAAGTCTGGTCATCATGGAACCATGACTCTCCTAGGTTATTATTGTATCTGATGCTTGCACGACAGGAGCATCAACTCTGGTGAATGTTCCAACTTCTCAAGGGAGAAACTGCAGCCATTCTTCAAAGTCAGTCTTCTGACAGCCTTGCTGGGACCTCTCTTCAGTGTTGTTAGCAATGTCAACACTTAGCAGGTGCTGCGCGTACAACTTATGGATGGAAGAAGTAAAGAGATGCAAACAATCCTAGAAGGTATGTGAACTTGGTCGTACATTGTTATAGAACCATGTGCTGCAGACTGCAGCACAGCAGACCGCGCTGTAGCAAGACACAAAGTTTCATTACGACTTATGAGAGGCAATCAAATCTGCATCTGTAAAATTAGAATAAAATAAGACTTGAAAAATCCATTTCGAGTCATATTGAAGCAGATTTTTCAAAATACTGCTGGTCGTTTTGTGAGGTCGAGTCGAGTCGAGAGTTGTGAGGTCGGTCGAGTCGAATCGAAGACATCCCTAGAGCTCTGAGCTCCCGAGCTCCCACGCGCTGAAAAAATCAGCTGTTCAGCGGAGTTACAAGTATCCCGTCATGCTGCTGTTGTCCTCTTCGCGGCTTTGCTTCGCGTCCAGGACAAGGGCGCGGATGCCTTCTTCTCTCGGCCTCGTCCGCTCCAAGTCCTTCGAGGCCAACCAGAAGTCGCCTCCGCTGCCACCGCCTTTGGAGAAGCCCCCGCCAGGCGAGGGCATCCGCTCCTTGCCCACGTCGTCGATCTTCAGAGCTGTGAATTTCGAGCTCTACGCGAAGCCGGTGAGCCTCCTTGGAGAATCGGGGTAGACGCGGTAGTGGGGAATTCTAAATGACCTACATTTTGCAGTTTTAAATGAGTACTGGATTTCACTGATAGCTTTAAGTATATTCACTGCATTTACTAACTTAGGTACTTCAAATTTGGATCAGGTAACAAGTATTATGGACTCTGGTACTTCTGGTCAATGGTTCTTTATTGCAATGAATATGTTGCCTTTTACATCAAACTCTACAGAATCTGTAACTAAATTATAGACCACAATATTTGTAACCAGGCCTGCAGGTGTTGTTTACATCAAAAGCATCATATCCTAAGTATGAATTGTTCGGAGTCAAACAGTCGATTTTTTTGCAGAATCGGTACATGATCGGCCTTGGTCTGTTCGCCCTGGTGCTGTGCCTCACTTACCTGGTCGCGTGGAGCATCACGGGGAAGAGCAAAAACACCTACGTCGCCCTCGACGACAGAGATCAGCTGGTGTCCAAGAAGAAAGCATCTCGCTGGGAGTGAAGTGATGGAAGTCGAACGCCTCCTACATTCTATTCAAAATGACAGGGAGGGTTCTGTAGACTGTGACGTCGTGATCCCTCAGGCGGTTGCGGCCATAGTCCAGCTTGAGAGAACGAATCCAGAGATATCGCAATGGGAGCAAGTGATCTTGTCAGCGGCAAAGAAAGCCGATTCCGCCAAAGTTTGCATCTTGATCATATTGGAAGTGGTAGAGGGATTAAGAGACAATTGCCTAGTCTTCCCCTGCCTGGCTCAAGCTCTTCGCTTGACCTTGCAGAGACTCCAACACGGCGTTCAGCTCAAGCAGTGGCCGTCGGTGCTGGAAATGTGCCTTCTGTATCTTTCTCGCCTGGAGGGAGCGCCAAAATCCGAGGGCGACGCCAGCCAAGACCAAGACTTGACTGGAGACAGTGCGAAGTGCATTCAGGAGTTCCTCTATCTCACAAAGATCATTGACACAACAGAAGGGAAACTCAAACCACTGCTTGAGCACGCACTTCTTCGCCTGTTGCTGAATCCTTTAGCCAAGTTTGATATCAAGCCAACAGAGAGTCACGATGAAGCTGAAAATAGAGCTACTGAATGTGCTCGTGAAGCAGTTGCCCAACTGCGTCGCTCGTCTCCAGACGCGGTTGCATTGGCCAAGGACAGCTTTGAGTCAGACCTCTCAACTGTCGGCGTTGGACTGTTGTTCTACGTGCAGTTCTCCGGAGACTTGAACATGGTGCCTTATTGTTACCACCCTGTAGAGCTCTTCCGAGTAGGCCTGGCTCTCTTCAGGGGGATGGTAGCCGTGGATATGAATAACGTGATTGTGAAGGGCCTCGACTTGCTCAACTTATTGCTACTCAGAATCGATCAAGAGTCACTAAATAGGGAAGTGCTAATGAACCACGTAGAATCATCCATTGGCGATCTCGTCAACCTGATGACGTACAACTCCGAGGACAACATCAGGCGAAAGGCATTCACTGCGTCGTCCATGCTGCACAGAAAAGTCGAGTTCAGCGCCAGAAGAATATTGTACCTGGCCTTAGCGAAAGAGGCGGAACGGACCGCAAACGTCTCGCTGAAGGCTTGGCTGATCACTCTGCTCAAGGACACCGTCATGGAGAACCTCAAGCGCGGAATTCCTTGTCAGGATTTCAGCCAGGAAGCCCTCTTTAGGCTGTGCAAGTCGCTCCAGCTGCTCGAAATCACGGAACAGACTGATCTGATACGCGAAAAGGAGCAAATTCTTGCCACTGTCAACTTCTTCGGTTGCCTCCTCATCTACGACAACGAGAACGCCACCGGTGTAGCAGAACTAAAGACTCAGTTAACCAGCTTTCACGATAAGCTCAAGGCAAAAATTGCGTTGGACAAGGCGTTCTATGCAAAAGAACTTGAACTAGCTTCCTCTGGATCGACCGGAGAGAGCTCGTACTACGTTGCCCCACTCGGGGGGATCAGAATGGGACGTGAAGAGTACTGCGAACATGTTCAGAATGCCTTGAATGCTCTCCAGCTCATGTTGTTCAACATCTCCAGATTCGAGTTTTAGTCATATTACATCATTGGTTGTTATAGCGAGTCGTCAATATTTATTTTAACATAACGATGTACTGTATTCCTCAGACGCAATATGCGTTGCCTAAGCGTGTCCGGGCGGAGAATCTGCGGCGGCGAACCTGTCTTTATCGTGGCCGAGATCGGCCAGAATCACCAAGGTGATCTGGAGCTGGCCAAGAAACTCATCCTGTGCGCCAAGTCGTCTGGAGCGGACTGCGTCAAATTCCAAAAAAGTAATCTGGCGGCCAAGTTCACCAGAGCCTCCTTGGACAGGCCCTATGTCAATGTCCACAGCTTTGGAGACACTTACGGAAAGCACAAAGAGAGCTTGGAGTTTTCTGAAACCCAATATCGTGAGCTAAGGAACTTCTGCGCCGAGAACAAAATACTCTTTTCTGCGTCCGCCATGGACTGGGAGTCGGCACAGTTCCTGCTCACGCTTGACCTGCCCTTCCTGAAGATTGGGTCTGGGGACTCCAACAACTGGCCGATGCTGGAACGGCTGGCCAAGTTGAGGTCGATGTCTTGAACTATACTCAGGATTGCTAAAACTGAAACCCTGAAAACCCTTGCTTTTACAGCAGGAGGCCGCCGCTCTTCATCTCGACGGGCATGACCGAATGGCCGAACGTCAGGCGCATTTACGACCTCTTCAGAATCCAGCACGACAGGTATGTCCAGTGCTAGAAAGTTCTGCCACGCAATTGTATTAAGGTTAGTAAGGTCTGACAATGACAAGTAAGACAAGGTCTTAGGTTTAAATCGATTTTCTAAATTCCCTACATCTTCCTTGATTCCAGGACTGACTTTGCCCTGCTTCAGTGCACCAGTAGTTATCCAACTCAAGCCAAAGACTCCAACCTCAACGTCTTGCGAGTGTACAGCGAAAGCTTCCCGGACGTCGTGATTGGGTACTCGGGCCATGAAACCGGTTACGTGCCCACGCTCGGGGCGGTCGCTCTCGGCGCAAGCATTGTGGAGAGACACTTCACCAGCGACAAGACACTCAAAGGTTAGGGGTCCACTTTTGTCGTTTCACGCTTAGGACCCGGCGTTGAAAGCTACCACGACACAGGTAGCGACCACGCGTGCTCTCTGAATCCGACCGAGTTTGCGCAAATGGTGAGGGACATCAGGTTGCTGGAGCTGAGCCTGGGCTCTCCCGAGAAGAGGCGGCTCGAGTGCGAGATGGCCTGCTTCAACAAACTCGGAAAGTCGCTGGTAGCATCCAAAGATCTGATCCAAGGGTCTGTGCTCCACGAGGATGACTTGGACGTTAAGGTTGGCAGCATTTACGCGCATGAGCATGAACTAAAAGTTTCATCTTCCAGGTATCCACACCGATGGGGCACGATGCTAATAAAATGCACGAACTTGTTGGAAAGACTTTGAGTCAGGACGTTGGTGAGGACACTCCCATTACTCTGGAAATGGTCTTGTAGTATTTGATCCTGGCCGTTACCTGAAAACGCCAGGTGAGCCCATGAGTCGCTTCCAAGGCGTCATCATCAAGTCGTTCTTGAAGAAGTGCAACGAGGGCTCCAATACAGCCTGGCAGTGGGTGACGTCTTCATGCACTTGGCACATGTTCACGTTCATTTTCAATACCTCGTTTACGCATGCATTCCACCTCCGTCAAGTCCGACGACTATTATCAATGCTCGTTAACCGAATGTGTGAAATATGCGGACATAAGTTTTATCTCATAAGTTCAATACATGGATGTACAAAGATTTAAAGTACAAAAAGACACACGGTGAGAAAGGTGGATTCAACCTAGATATGATTTGGGTATCCTAGTATGTGACAACATCAAGCTGTGAACCTATTGTGATGAATACTTGAACAACTTCATTTACTGCGTAACAGCTGACTTTTACCTCGAGGCAAACCACACGCACGTCCAAGACCATCCTGACGTGTAAGGACACCTTGGCTGTCTTCTTGGGCAAGTGGAGTTCGCTGCTCTGAGCATCTCCATTGTCACGTTGGTGCTATAACTTTCACCCTCGAGTGGGCCAACGAGTCCATGACATTCGTCACAGAGTAGCTAAATGACTGCAGTCATTTTCAGCCAAGCCACCATAATATGATACGAGACATATGTTATCATACACATTACAAATATGTTAAAATTTATTCTGAAAAGAGGCGACATAATATGAAAGCATAATAAATAAAATTAGCATTTAACTTTTGTCAACTCTTTCAGTAATACCAATACGAATGTCTTGGTCAGGACATCCTGTCATCTTCATGGTCATTTCCACCTTAGTCTCGTTGAGGCTCCTCATTTCGAAATACCCAACAAAGGATCTAAAGATAAAGAGGTATATACGATCATTACATAATTATGCAGTCATAGAGATTGAAGGTGCATTTGCACAGGCCAAGTTTTGTGACTCACATACATTGTCATGCATCCCGGACCGTTTCTTCTTCAAAAAATGTGTGAACTTCAACTACGACTACGACGTCCATACTGTTCAGCTTCACACGTTGGTATCAAGCAAACTATATCGTTCGGACTCAACTTTACCATCTATTGACAATCTGTGATCGAAGAACCCAAAACTTATTCCTCTAATACGCGTACACTGTACACGTTACAGCAGTATAGAAAGTGAAGGTAAAAAACAGCAAAGTGCATAAGCAGAGAAGCCCTTTTACGGTACTTATGGACACAGGTGTTATAAAGAGTTACGAGAAGTCACAAACGTACCTTACTGCATTGTGTTCTATTGAGTAGGGAGATGAACTTATTTCGTAGGACAAGCTAGTAGTTAAAAGGGACACTAACGGAGACCTGTGCATAACAGAGTACACATTTGAATGAGCTAGAGGGGCTGCAAAATATAAGTGTAATACTCAATAGTTCTTCATGATATGTCCTGTCACCTGCATCCCATAGGTGCATGCATTGTGCGGGAACAATGGCCCTGCCAATTCAAATGCACCCCAGAGAATCATACACGTACTTTATCAGGTAGTCCAGCTGATTCATGGCCACGACCTTTCCGATGCATGAGCGTATTCCATGACCGAAAGGTAGCACGGCATAGGGAGTCGTGACGCCAACCAGACCGGCACTGGATGCTGAACGTTGCCAACGACCAGGCCAGAATTGGTTGGGCTGCGGGAAGAACCTCTCATCACGCCCCATGGCGAAGGTGGACAGCAAGACGAGGGTGTCCTTGGGCAGCACGAAGGACTTCTCATCTCCCACGGCGATCTCACGGGACAAAATCCTTCAAGAGCAGTTTGGTTATGTTATTATTTTTGTTAAACCTCCGACTCGATTTTCGAAAAAACAACACCCTATAATGAAATGTCACATTGTCTTCCAGAACATGACCACTTGAAGTGAATATTAAGTTTGCCCCTACTCAGGCAAACAAGTACGAGTACCTTGTGATAAAAGGAGCCACTGGATAGAGTCTCATGCTCTCCTTGAGACACCAAGAAGTGTAGCGATCTTCAGCACACACCTTGAACGCAAAATGACAACTGCTTACTGTGAATGCGACTGTGGTTAAGAGGCAGTATTTACCCTCTGTTGCTCCCCTGGCGCTTCGGCCAACAAGTGGAGGGTCCACAGAGCCGTGGTGGATGTGGTGTCGGCTGCAGCTATTATCAGGTCAGCTACTAATCTCTTGATCTCCTCTAGTGTAGTCATCTTCATCATTTGGCCAGCAAGGCCATCACTCTGATCCTTCAGAGCAGCGTCAGTGACTTCATAGGCCAGTCTGGATTGAAAAACATACGTCATTGTAGTCTTGATTGAAAGAGTGAGAGTCATAAAGAGTCTCCTGACGTTACAGAAGAACCAAGGAGGCAGAGAAGGTCAGTAAGAGCTCATAAGGAAGTGGGAGTGAAGCGACTTGAGCAGGAAGAAGCAGTGTCACAAGAGAGATTGAAAGACAAAAGGCCATCAGACCATCTTTTTTACCTGAGGGATGTTGCTGTGGCCTCGCTGAACCTACGCCAGAGAGGTGTGTTCGCAGCTGCCTCCTGTTCAGAGTCCAGAAATTGGAGCCTGGCAGATTCCTAACGATCAGTGCAGTTCTAGAAATGGAAAAGTGGAACTAACATAGTTGAACACACACCTTAAAAATCTCCTTTGTGCTGTGGATGAAGACGTCTTTCTGCCAGTTCTTGTTGATGTTGTCATACGACGTACCAAAAAGGATTCTTTGGAGGAATGAAGCGTAAGAGTGCGCACAGAATTATGAACAAGTGTAACAACCTCAACACGGTCTCCACAGACCAGGCGTGCAGCTTCGCCTCCAAGTTCGGGATGGTGACAGCTTCACCCTGCTCGAAGAGCTCATTCCTGAGGGAATTGACAAGCTCATCTGTGGCCGAAACGTGAGACGACTTCTCCCCCAGGTTCTGGCCTTTCTTCAGCATGATGGGATTGAGCATTTGGCGCAGGCGCTGCCATTCAGGCCCTTGGGCAAAAAATAGGCCTCGTTTCACACCTTCCCTAGGGCGTTCAAGTTTGGGCGGATGCTAAATTCAAAGCTGACGAAGCACAGCAGAAAAGACTCACCGCTCATTGAACACCTCCCAAGCCCTCGGCACTACGTGATTCGGAAAGTCTCCATCAGATCTGAGAATCTTCATGCTCATGTCAGGATCCGCTACGTAGACGACACTGACATCTGGGTGGAGCAGGACACGTTAGCAAGCCTCCCCACACAAATTCGATTCGTGTACCTGGTCCCAAATCTTCTGCATAGATGGGCCCCAGCTGACTGTGCCTCTCCGCATTGATCCAGTGGATGTTGGCGCCGGGATTGCTCGCGTACGCGGAGTCCCCAGTGGAGACCTTGGGGATGGAGCTAATCTCAGCTCCCCTGCCGGAGCAGAGGTTGCGCCTGCATTGGCGCAGTAGCGCTAAAGTCCTGTTACTCGCCATCTTATGTCGGGAGTGTGGAACAATGGACGGCGCCGAGACAACTGAGCAGATGGAAGAAGGAGATGATCTTGGTGGCTTCAGCCCAGCTGACTGGCATTTGCTGATTGCGTGCTGATACAAATCAACAGATGAAGTGTAGAGACAAGAGACAGGTTTTCAGTCTAGAAAGAAGGAAATTCTGGTCCTTATTGACTCCAGGTATAACAGCAACTTTGAGCCCTTCATGACCTGGTTTACTTGATGCAGAATAATGTAAAATCGAGCGCGATTTAAATCAAATCACTATAAAATGCGTCCCTGGTTTCTCTCCCATGGCCTGAAGGTTCGCGTTCATCAGATTCATAAGATACCCGTCTGATTTTGTAATTCCCGCTCTGCAGATGCTGGTGCAGACATGGGCACTGTTGCCACAGCTGAATGCTATTTAGGTGTGGCCCAACAGCTGCATCCTGTGCCGGGTGACTTTCGCACAAAGCTCGTGGTCACATCAGCTGTTGCCACAGGTTGTTTTTGATTTTAAGGCGGCAAACAGTCGATTGCGAAATCGGTAAAAAATGCCCAAAACCAAAGAATCCATTCTCCCTCCCTCGACCAAGCTCCAGGATGCTGCTCGTCCATCGGTTGGGGAACTTCAAGTCGGCGACGTCTGCCCAGACACTATAGTGCGTGTACATCTTTCGCCTCAAGGTGCTCAGGGTTCTTTTTTTTTTTACATCTACGAGCTCAACGATGTCAACTCGCACGCCTAAGCGTTCGCCAACGACGACAACGTCAGCGCTCTAAGGGACGACAGCGTCACTGCTCAAAGGGCCTCGTACGTTTGGAGGGCCGTCCACACTGGGAGAAGGTGGACCAAGTTTTGGTCCAGCTTTGCAGCGTACCAGAGCGAGTCCACGAAGCTTTGCAGATGTACACTCCTGGCGACCTCATGGCCGTTGTGGAAGCACCGACGCAAAGAGCCGTCCAGCGCTTGGCCACTTCTCCAGCCCGGACAGCGACGCAACCACGTGTCTTGCCTCATCCAGAAGGTCGACTTGTGCTTCGTTTCCGGGGAGATCTGCGCCTGTACGTTATGGCAGATGAGGCCCAGCGAAGACTTGTATGATGTTGGATCTCAAATATGTATATGACAATATACAATACAAACCGCACCGTATGTATACCGTATACGACCATATACAAATTATACGCCCAAGAGGAGGTTCGAAAGCTGACCGTGCTTTGTTATGCATGTTTAATATTGTAGGCACATTGATTGCTTCTAAAAATATGGAGAATAAGTCTGCTTAAATTCGTGGATGTAGCAATCAATTGGTGAATTCATGAAACAACCTGACGATGGAAAGACTGATAAGTGACTTTAAAATAAGATTTTCCATGAGAGACGAAGGAATCGCCAAGAAATGACGCAGGAAACGTCAGCTTCAAACGAAAATGGCAGCAAAAAGCACTAAGGTTGTGTTTTTATCACCTTTGCAATCAAATCTTCCGACCTACGAATATTGGCGAAATTGTAAAAAATCGGGTGAAAAAGTCGAGGGACTCACGGATCATAGACTTTTGCGCCAATGTTGCTCTTTTGCGCACTCTGTCGGCTCGTTCTGTCAACATGGTCGTCCTAATGGTGCCAAAAAGTGCCATTGAATTTTGGATCACTCTGTACATTCCTTTGTCCGCCTGATCGAGGTGACGAAGGTGCTGAGCAGTTCGCTCTGCCCTCCCGTTAAGGGATCTTGACTGCCTTATTCAGGGCGCTGGCCAGAGAAAAGTCTCCACGACCTCTCACTCGTGCGTCAGTGACTTGGGGGCCACCGTTGAGCAGGTGTGCGCCAACGCGGCCGTGAGCTATCCCACGTTTTCGGTACAAGAACGGTTTGGACGACGCTTTGCTTTATTGGTCAGCGACATCAGCCGATTCCTATTAGTTGACACGGAGTGAAGTTGGCCAGTGAAGACTGACTGAGGGAGCGTCTCTCAAGCCACCAAGTCTTGGGCCTCGGGCTTGGCCTCAATGTCATCACTTGCCTTCACAAGAAGCTCCCGGCCAAACTGGGCCACAACCAGCACCAAGCGCAAGGGTGCCTGTGGCGGAGAAAAGTTGCCGCCAGGAATCTATCTGGAGCTTGGAGAGACCCTTGGAGGTCCGCGCACCAGAAGTGGCTACAGCTACGACTCCAGAGGCCTTGCCAAGGCCGCCCTAGCCTCAGGTCAGTTCCCTCTTGGTGGAGGAGCAGCTCGAGGACCGCAGCAACAGGTGCATCCCTGGCCTCTCTCCGTCAGCAGTGACGAAGACGTCACGCTGCAGAACAGTGACTTGACCAAGTTGCACCTTTTCCGGCCTCCCCCTACACGCTGCTACCTAGCGCTCTCCGAGGCTGTCGGGTATTATTTGCAGCCTCCAGTGTGTTGTTGTCTCAGTGTTGACACCCTCGTGAGCGACGCACTCATGCTCCCACTGTAGCAATGTTGAGACACAGGTATGATGTGTTTGTCCCGCTCCCACATTGCAGCGGAGGAGAATGAAAGGTAGGGGAGGTAGAGGAAGAACAGGCAGAGCGAGCGCACAGGCAGGTACGTGAGCGTGCACAAGAGAGGATCCTGCTGCCTTCCTGTGGCACATACGAGGGAAGAAAGAAGAAGCCTACCTCACGATACTATATGTGCTGCTGCAGCTGTCCGACTTGTCGGTTGGTACGGACTTCTTCCAGGCCAAAAAGAGTCAGTACGCCGAAAAGAGCGTAGAAGATCTTAGTCATCACCCAGCGTGAAGACAGCGACCGTCATCTTTCTGATGGAGGGAGTCGAGTGATTTCAGCATTGTTGGGTAAGTACTGAGTGCTGCACCTGCTGCACGGAGATCAAGATCGCCCTGGACACTGCGGCGTGGCCGTCGCGGCAGCTGCAGTTGCGTGCGTAATCCAGCCTACTGCGGTTTCAGGACACTTCGAAGCGTAATGGGTGCTAAAGTAGTCTTTGTGGGAGAAAGAACTTCATCGATGGCTGATGTAGGCCTCGCCTTGGTCCCCTGGGTGTTTTATCAATCAGTAGCAGACTAAGCTTGAAGAAGACTGTTTTTCCTGGGTCACTCTTGGACACTGTGGCAAGGTAAGGATTGAGAAGACCTTGAGCAATGTCTCGGCCACGTGCACCGTCAGGTAGTGGGGAGTGACCACCTCCGCGGTTGCTCGCTCCATTTTCCGAAGCATCCCGAGCAGAGGGATGGGCCCTCACACTTCTTCATCACGGCTGTTGCCCAATTCGACTGATGGAGCGAGACGTCGGCCACTCAGTTGGTGAAGCACGACTTCAACGGTCTCAGCTTTGTCCACTGACAGCCACTGATGGTCCCAGCAGTCTCTACTGACTGCCACGGATGACATCACGATGGAGCCCGGTGGATTGCAGATCTCGAGTGTGGCCCGTGGAGGCTTCTTGAGGTGCTCGTACTTACAGTAGGACTTAGACGAGCCACCGCTTTTGGCTCAACGAAGATTTTGCAAAATATTTTGCAACCTTAAGTCCGGCGCGCCGGGAAGAGAGTGATCTGTGGCAGTAGCAAAATGTCTTGAGTCCATTAGAACGTTGAACATGAGTTTTAGATAGGTAAAAAGTCATCCTTTTCCAGTGTCAGTGTTGGCTTGGGTTCTTACTATTCGGAGTCTCCTATGTGGAGAGTCTGTGAGTTGTCCACTGATCATGATGTGATATCCAGACATCCTGCACAGGCCCTGCACGTCTCATTGCAGGACTCATTGACGCGCCGAAAAATGTCTTCTGACGCCCAGCAGAACTCCAGTCCCACCAAAAGCTGGGTTCAGTTCAATGATGATGATGGAGATGCTACCAAGGCTGGCACTAACGTTTCATCACCTGGTACGTGTTAGCCACAACTTGTACAAGTTGTCATTCACAAACACACTCTTACTCTTAGGCGGGAGTAGCAGCGGCGTGAGCTCCGTCCGGGGCTCCGTCAACTCCGTGTCCCAGCATGAGGGAGCTGGAGCGTCCATCGATGTGTCAGATATTCAGGTGACAGACGACTAGCACATGGCGCGAGCGTGAAGTAAGAAACTGATGACATTCAATGTTCCAAGGTTGTGGACGAGCACAGCCTACGAAAGAAGAGCTTGGCTAACAACAAGGTGAACGACAGTTTAGACAGCGTCAACTTGAGTGGAGGCGGAGGGGACATTCAAGGACAGCAACATGAGGGAGCTACAACGCCGGCATCAGCCGTTATCAGAGGAAAACAGTTCTGTAAGCACATGTATAAGTATTTTTCACCATGTTATGTGTATGCTACGTCAAGCATCCATAATCCACTGCAGCTCCAGATAAAAGGGCCACCGAACCAGAGAAAGTCTTCCGTAAGCAGTTTGAAAAGTCATTCCATCACTTTTGCTTCTTGGTGTGAGTAGATCTGTGAAGGAGGATTCTTTCTGACCCCTTCACATATCTGCTGGCATGTGTGCAAGTGAGTCTCCTCTTCTACATCACTCTCAAATGTGTCACAGACGTCTTCATGGGCTTAAGGGTGCATTACCGTAACTACTGCGGAATGACAACGTTCTCCAAATTTCAGATAACGGCGAGGTGATTGTGACGCTGCTGCCTGTGAACGAACGCTTTCCCTGGGTCACGCCTGCGAGGTTCAGGCCAGAGTTGGTGCCAGAGGAGCTGATGGCACCAGTCCTGACGGTAAACTTGCCACAAATAATATGCTCTTGGTCTTCTCCAACTTGTACACGTCCGAACAGTTGACCGTGGAGGAATACGTCCAGACAATGGAGAAGCTGACCACCGACATGCGCTTCACAGTGTACAACATTTGCTACAAGCGAATCCTCATGATATGGATCATTACGGCATTTACTATTTTGCTTTCACTCCTCTTCTCAGGCTTCAAGGTGAGACAACTTTGTATATATGACTCTTCCAGCAGCGACAAACGTCCTTCACACATGTATATATGATTGGCTTGCCACAGGGGGTAGAACTGTTTGCCAGCGGAGTGATTTGGCTCATCATGAACGCTTCCGCGATATTCTTCTGTATGTGGATCAAACTGAAGGTACAAGAGGCATGGACGCTGAGAATATAAATACTAATGAAACCGCGGTCCCTTGAAATTGTAGCTGAGCAAACAGCTTGAACGCTGCATGTCCTCCGTAAACAGCGGACTCCTGAAGCACAACATCATCCTCGGCTTGGACGACAGAGGAAAGCTATCTTGTCACAAGGTCAACCTCTGCTTCATCTACTTCAATCCTACAGAGTGCATCGTAAGTTCATCATTCATGCTGTGATGTACTGTACTGACTGACGGTGGTGACGCAGAAAAAGCTGGAGTCTCTCTTGGCCGAGAAGCCCGATGAGAGCACGGCCAACGGCGCGATCTTTGACCGCGACTCGTACCTCCGGGAGGTCGAGCGATTCGAGGACGTCGAAGTGGTCGTAGCCGGAAGAAACAACGTGAAACTCGACAGGAAACAGGTGCGTCTCTCTTTACCTCGACTGTCGACGTCTTGACATCAATTCATGATATCACTCTCTAGGAGCGAGCAGAGAAGCTGTTCCTCCACTACGTCCAGCGCTGGGCCAAAGACTATCTGCGCCGTCGCCTAGACTGGATTGTAGAGGACGTCTATGGAAGGACTGAGTATGTGTCCAACACGAATCCGCGGCACATCAGGTCTGCTCTTTGTCCATGTCAGGTAATCCTTGCGCATCCTCTTGTCCGCGGTTCAAATCCTGATCAAAACTCTTCTTCAACAGTATATTGAAGAGCACTTGAAGAACAAGCGCCAGGCGGAATCTCTGAATCCTTGCACGTTAGGGAAAAATCCATGTCACTGGTGCGACTAAGTTGACGTGACTTCTGCACTTGCATGTCTACGAGTACACTCATGCTTCTTCGTGGTCAAGGAGACATGTGTGGCGTTGTGAGCAATAAGAGATTTAAGCATATAAATGGACTGGTACAATTATTTCATCGCTGTATCTGTTTGTGAACGATGGAATAAAGGCTATGACGTCGCGGCTTCATATCACATTTGCGTCGACCCTGCTTCTGTCTGCTGGCACAAAACTGTTTGTCCTTTTAATAGTCCCATACTTATCTGAGGTCATGAGTCTCTTGTCTGCAAGTGGCTTGGCTTCAAGTCATGCTCCAAAGTGGTTGCATTGAGTATCAGTGACCTTTTTCTATAGTGATGATTCACTCTCAGCTTTTGATCCTGGAGGTTCTCAACATTCAGTTGATATCTTAATTTTACAGATTGTTCAGTCCACTCGCTTCTGCCTTCCATCTATCTCTTCTTATGGGATTTCCGAGGCCATCTGTTCTTCCGCTGTACTAGTTTCATAAATGTCTTTTTCTATTGATCTTTACTTCATTCGCCGGAGTTTTCGACCTGAGAACATCCCTATCTTCCTCAGTGGATCTGATCAGATCTATAGTTATAATCCACAGTTTGAGGAGGCCTTCCAAACTCAAGCAATCCACGGGCCAGTTTGGCAGTCTCTTTGATGCTGCCTCGTTGTACAGCAGAAGTTTGAAAAGTCGAACCTTTGAATATTACCAGTACTCGTGTGAGATAACCTTGTGGAGTTCGGCCCGATGAGGTACTTGCTGACGTACAAGTGGTCACAAGGTCACATCGAAATCCACTCCGGGGCCTTGAGATCATCCGTGGGATGCGAGAGCAATCTCAATGCGTTGCAGTTCTCCAGTGCCTACAAGAGGATGCTAATACGGCACCAGAATCATGGATGGCGGTCGTTCTGGAAACTGCTTTGCACAAGACCAGTCATCTATGCTGTCATGTGAGCCTGTCAAAAAAATATCACTTAACAGTGCTGAAGATTTTGCCTTTGCGACGGCATTTGTTCAAGACGAGGAAGTGATCAAGTGTGTGCAGCTGAACAACGACTACATTGCTGCATTGGAGTCTGGAGTCCCCGTCCGAGGTCAAGCTGGAGGTAAAGAAGAGGATCTCATCAGATGACAACGTGGATGCTCTATTTGATATAGGAATGGAACCATCTCAACAGACGCAGCTTTATCCCTCATCATCCAATAGAACGGAGGAGGTCTGACCATTCCTTCCAAGGATGTCATGGACGTGCGCATGGAGGCAGACAAGATCGTCACTTCTGGAGCGTCTTTGCCACAGGAAAACAACTTGACAATCATTGTGCTTCGAACTCTGTCACTAGGTTTTTTCATCCTTAAACTTGAACCAGATGCAAACGTCTTCAATGAAGAACCACACTTTCACCCTCATCAGCAAGGCAGCGTTGCTAAGGGGAAGCTCACTCGTCTAGCCAAGCAAATGACACCTAAGCTACATCGAGAAAAGGTCAGAAAGAAGTTCACTAAACTAAATCTCTTCAAAGGACAAAAAGTTTAATTGCAAAATAACCATAATTGTTCTTTCTATGTTGCTTCGTTATGTCTTGTAGTGAGAGTGAGGTTGCGTGCCTTCAAACCAGTCATTTTCCGCAACTCTCTGGGAGTGATTTCAAAGGGCAGAGGAACAGCATTCTAGCGTTTTACAGTATAGTTTTGTGTGACTGTCGCTAAAAAAGAAATTTCAGGCCAGTCTGAGGCGAAGTTTATGTTACCTAGTGTTTCCACCACCAGTTTAAAACAAGAGAAGCAAGGTTGGGGCCAGTTTGAAGGTGTCTGATGTCAGCGTTGGGGCTGCTTACGGGGCCAACATCACCCTGTCTGTACCTGGGTATAGTGGGTCGAGCATTCAAGTATGGATAGATTGACCCAGCGGTGTGACACGCAACCAGAAAGCATAGTATGGTATATGCTGTATCTAGCATATTATAGGAGTACAAAAGAGTCTACCAAGTTGTTGTATCACATATGCAAGGGGTTAAGATTACTGGGGCAATGTTGTCAGGAAGTGGTTCTTGCATCGTTGAATTATCTCTTTTTCTTGCCCAAGTTGATGGAGTTGGAGACAGAGCTGATGATGGAGCTGATGAATTCCTCGAAGGACCCCAGGTAGTCCCCTAGGGTCCTCAGTTGTCCGTCCATGAAGTCGCACTGCATCGTGCGGCACGTGCCCATCGTGCGCCCGTACCTGGGGGAGGCAAATGGGCGCTTCAATAGCACAAGCTACGGGCTCTACTTGAGGTATTAGTTAGAGGCAACTCTTATCCCGTATCACCTGATACCCACGTTGATATATACGGACCGTACGTATCAATGTGCATCAGGCACTCTGTGTGCAGTTAGTACTGCACAGAACACAGAGTCCGCTGTTGACTTGCCCGGGGGTGACCATTATTTAGCTTAACACGCATGTCTTGAAAGGCTTCTCTCACACCTATGCGACTGGTTCAACTCCATCAAGATCCATATGACCAGCAAGTAGGGATTGGACTGAGACTCGTTACTGAACATCACTGAGCTCGTGTCAAGTTTCCTTTGCCAAACACTAGTCTATGCAACACTTTAGAAAGGACTTTCTGAGGGTGATCTGGGAGCTGTTGCACGGTCTTCTTACACCGAGTTCACAAGCAAATTAAGGTGGAGGACCAGATTCAGAACTTTTCGTGTATGAACTTTCCAAAGTGATTAAAGTTTAAAGGTCACCTTATATCGTCAGCTCAAGTGCTCCATTTGGGGGCATCAAAGTCTCATTTGAGAGCTGCATGAAACTGGTGATCAAGACCTAAGCAGAGATTCACGATCTTTTTGTTGGAACTTTGATACACATACATACGACTTACAACCAATTGAAAAAAGTGTTTCCAATACCTAGGGTAGTCTAGCCACTCAACATTTGATCACTTGATGCCAAAAGCTGAATACATCATGCTAAAGCTCATGTTAAGTAATAATAAAACACACCCTGTATGCACATGGACTCGGTGAAAAGGCGGAGAATGTGAAATGACCCAAAGGCCTTTTTAAAACTTCCAGCGTTTGTATATTGGACACAAGGAGTATGAATACTTTACTCACTGTGGGCGTCTTGTAGACTACGTACCTGGCAGCTCGTGTGATCTCCTTGATGTCGATTGAGTTGTCGAACATCTCGGCAACCATGAAGCTCAGAGCAGCACTAGGAGCAAAGCAGAGTGAAAGTTTATGTACTCATGGGACCAATTGATGAAAAACGACAGCATTTTTTGTACAGTACTTCGTGCCCATTCTGAGGGAGTCTTGGATCGATGGACGATCTTTTCATGATATTCTCTAATGTTCAGCATCGCTCTACGTAATCTCTGACCGTAATCTAATGCTTCACGTCATAAAAGCAAACTAACTTTCCTCAGGACTCAGAGCTGATGTTTCCATTACATACACAAATGCACACTTGCACGTGTCATTAGTCAGACACGACTCGCTTAAGCTGGGTAAAAAATCAAGTCATTGTTCACGTGGACTTTATCGATGTCTCCCTCTAAATGTCCAAGAGCTTGTGTCCATGTGTGTCAATGCTTTCCTAACATTGCACAGCCCTAAGCTGGAGCTGTCTTTTCAGTCAGCGAAGTCTATTGGGAGGGATGTCTGGCCTTGGAGGTAGCTTGAGGTCACACATTGAGGTCAACAGGTTACATTGAGGTCAGACATTGAGGCCGAGAGACTAAATCGAAGTTACACTTCAGGTCAAAAGATTAAATTGTAGTCACACATTGATGTCGAAAGGTTAAGTTGCAATTTTCAAGATGAAGGAGGCACTAAATGAGTTGGACAAAGTTCGTAAAAGCAAAGTTGGGCAACACCCCAAAAATGGGGCAGTGTGAGATGCCCCATTTTGGGGTCATCTCAAGCTGCGTGATCCCAGCTTTACTTGCAGAGTGGGGCAGTGTGGGATGAGGTCAGATCTGACGTCGGAGGTCATTTGAGGCCACAAATTGAGGTCAACACCTGTTCACAAATGTTCAATTTTAAAATACTTGTGGCCCCTCATGAATCTTGTCTATTTTCAGGCCCTTTCGTCCACTTCTTGATTTTCGGCCCATAATAACCCACTGTAAGGAGGGGATGGATACAACACTTTTGAACTGCCTACCCAAAACTCCATCAATGAAAACCCAAATCTCCATGCAAAATTTCAGGCCAATGTGTCTAGTAGCGGCTTGGCTGTTCACCCCAGACGTACGCACATACATGCAGACATTGGCACTGACATCTGAGATTAAGAAGTTTTTTGTCGTCTCGTCAAAAATGATTTTAAGCCTTGAAAGTAGAAAATATTTGATAAATTATGCCCGACTATGCGTACTGAGTGCAAAGATCTGCGTCTGCGTACTTACTTGGAGATCTGCATTGCCAGGTAAGGCAGTCCCGTGAGTGACTCGCCCGTCTTGTAGGTCTCGCACACGAATCTCTCGACGCAGCCAGGGTTCTCCTTGGCCTTGGTGGACACCCAGTCACCCACGCTGGACACGATTCTGCTTTGTGTGCCCTCGCCAAGCACCGAGTCGACGAAGCCGAGTTCCTCTTCCTCGTGGCTCTCCATGATCATTTGTGCGGGCTCGATGATCACCCCGTTGGGCGGCAAGCCGGGAGGCGGGGGTGGCAAGTGGTGCAGCTGTGACGACGCCGGGGCCTCGGGCTCGTTGGGGTTGGTCAAGGCCGTCCGAATGTGTTGCGGGGGGCTGTGGGCGGGAGGGGGGACAGAGTTACTACTGGTGGAGGGAACATCAGGCTACAAACACACACACAGATGCGAAAAACAGAAGCCTGATAAGTTCAGCATCACTGGAAAGTTCACAGGGACGAGCCCAGAAAGTTGCGAACTTTTGCCAATGCTTTCTTATGTTCTTACAACATCTGCTTCGCTGCTTCACGCTGCAGACAAGTATCGTGTTTCGCTTTCTAGGCTCTAAAACTTACGCCATTCATCCTAATATTCATCAGAGAAACTTTTCATCTACATATATATCTAAGTATTAGTATAACATGGACAAAGCAGTTCTGCATACGTGTGTGCAGACATTATAGTGGGGAGGACTTTGGCAAGCTGGCACTGCCAGCCAGGCCCAGCCTAAACAAAGGTCACAGCTTTGGTCTCGAAATCCTTGAGTGTCATTCATCGACGGTCCCATGTGACTCATCAGCCAAGCTGCTGACTGCGGCATCTGCTTCCTGCAGTGCGGCGACTCGACGCGCGTCGTCTCCAGCGCCAGCCTGCAGCAGCTCAGGTGCGTCTGAGACCACAAAAGGTGCAACAAAGATGGGATTTGTTTCTCCACCACACATGGGAGAACCCAGTTCACCGAGTGCATCGCCACACAGGAGTACCTGCTGCTGCTGCCGCCGCCGCCGCCGCCAACGACGACGACGACGACGGCGACGACGACGTCGGTGCTGCTCCTGCTGCTCCTGCTGCTGCCTGACTCAAAGTGGGTCAAGCAAGATGACTCAAACAGGAGAATGAGACAACTGAACAGGAACACAGTTCGTGTGTACTCAAGTGCTACGAAAATGGAGTTTTCTGCTCTCTGAAGAAGGATTTGCATTAGTTTGCACCCCTCGTTGAAGCAAGAACAAATCCTCTAATGCTGTCCATTCTTCACGCCCAGCATTAAGGCTGGCTTGTCGGAAAATGGCTCGACGCATTGTGTTGAGGGTTGAAGCGTCAGCATTTTCCTCTTCAAATCGACTCTCTGGCTTTGGCTTCCACAAGACAAGCTTTGGGAAATTTGATCCCGGCCCCGAGTCCAGAGGGGGAAGGAAACGAAGTGTATCCCAATAATCGGATGAAAAGAGCAATAGTAATAACGTTAATTAATAATAATATGTTGCTGACTTGTGTGAAACTTGACGTTAGGACTGGTTGTTGTAATTGACAAATCTTCACAACTCCTGCTTTGATCTTGAACAAGCTAGGGTTTATCTCAACAAGTGAATGTGACTGTAGAAGGCACTGCTATTGGTGAGACCAATGCTATCGCACCACAACCCTATATGTGAGAAGTTGTTGGCCTTTTCTACAACTGGACTTGGTTCCTGTTCTTTACTGCTTCGATGTAGCTTTCTTCTCTACGTAGCTACGAAGGCCTTTGAGACACAGATAATCCCCTTATTAGGTAAGGAGGCAGCTTCAAGGCCTAGGCCCACTTGAGTTAAATAGGGAGTTAAAAAAGTTTCTCAAATATTTTTTTTTCACTGAGTATCGTTTGCCCCCTTCTCTGATTTCTTTTTGTACCGCCACCACCTCGACAAATGAGCATAATATTTTTTGGGCAGAACAAATATTTACCCTTGAAACTGCTGTGCTGAAGCCAGACTGATGATGACGACGACAAGTGAAAGTCGATACATGATGATGCCTTCTTTTTACTTGCTGAAAGCAAAAAAAGAAGGAAGGTGATCATTATTGAGGCCTCACCATACATTCCAGGCGGGGTTCTTGACTGTACTCTTGTATTCAAGTGCCAACTATATACGCTGTAATTCATTGGAGGACAATAGGTCCAGCTGTGTGGTTCAGTAGGTTCGTATTAGCCATAGATGCTGCAGTAATGGGTAGGTTAGCGCCATTGTTTCTTGAATATATTACCCCATTGTTTGTTGTGAGCTTTGCTTATTTCAGTGCAAGGTAAGGACCAGCATGTCTACACTATGCTTTGTGGAATCTATGCAGTCTTAAATGTCCCAAGGGACAAGTGAAAAGATACGTTCCAATCGATACAAGTGACTGGGCTATATTGAGACAAGTATGGCTGTAAGCACAGTGCAGGACTCACAACAAGGCAGTGTCCGGAAAAGCAGCGTCTTGGCAGGGTGTGGAATCTGTGTCTAAGTGAAATCTCAGGTCACGCTTCCTTGAATATGTATAGACGAACTCACTTTGTTCCTGGAGGTGAGCCGACGACGACTACGCGGAGCAGCACACGTCCAACTGCAAGTAGGGTTGCGAACTGAATGAGGAAGAGCCAGGAAACCGACCAAGCCACCAAACACTGGCTGACTGCATAGGTGACAAAGAGAAAGAGGAGGTTATGTACAGTAAAGTTTCTTCTTCCTCCTCCTTTAGGCAGCCGGGCATACCAACAAAGCTAACTGTACCTCGGGGTGTTGCCGTTCCTCACGCTGCTGCCGCCGCTGCGGGCGCTCCGGTCGCTGGCAGGGGAAAATGTGGAGGAGGGCAGGGAAAGAAAAATCAACTTGCAATCACAAGGTTTGAGAACTGTTGATTTGATTGCATTCTATTATGCACTGATGGGCACCTTGTCATGGGAACGTCTCTGACTCTGACCGACTGGCACCGATTCAGTGTGCCAAGTGTGGCCCAGCCTTAAGCAGATCGACCCTCCGGCCTGGAGGCACAAAAAAGGGAACCAGTCGTTTTTTTCTCTGACATCAGCAGGGCAGCGCTGCAGTACAGTGCAATACACATACATCTAAAATTGAGGAAATTTCTCTTGTGGTATCCGACGAGTGATGATACGATTACGACAGATCAGAGGAAAAAATTGCCACGCTCTGGAGCTCCTCTTTGAACCCTGTCAAGCACGATGTACGTAGCAGGGAGAGCGAGAAATGCACCACGCGCAAGTGGTGCAAGTACCAACGTACGCACTCGAACGGAGGAGAAAACACCAGTGCAGCCACTGGTTTCGTTCGGCAGACTCGTCATCAGTCCTGCACTGTCTTCAAGTCTGGTGGATTGGGCCAGGTCGAACCGGGGTCAACTTGGCAAAGTTCTGCTTGTTGCTTTACCTCAGGCCAAGAGAGGAAGATGTAGTTAAATGGTTTCGAGAAAAACCTGCATTTACGTATGCCCAACCTAACCCAAATTGATGTAGTAAAAGCTACTCAAGAATATTGGCTGCAACAGTAGATTTCAGTGCTAAATGCTGCCATGATCTGTTTCGTTAGAAAAATATCTTTATAGTAGGTCCTGAAAAAAAGGATTTACAACTTATCTTACGATATAATACAACTTTAAATGCATAAGAATATGTAAATTGTGATCCTTCCGATCAAAATAGTACTGTCTGTTGACAGAGTTGACCTTCAGGAAGGTCCCTTGGTCACCACCTCGCCAGTCCTGCAGCACCTTTTTGTGTGGATCAGTGGCAGAGTCGTGGGATGAAGTTAAAACTTTTTATGAAATGTCACCCATCTGAGCAAAAAGGTATAAAGACACTTTTTTCTAACTTGAAGGAATAAGGTATTTCAGTTTTGGCCATGAGTTTTCTACCTAAAGTGTCTTTGTACTTTCAGGATGTAGGATCACATTTTATCACAAAATGGTGACATTAGCATTGGCCAAAGTCTTTCGGGAAGGTCCCCTGCTCCAACTCCTTGTTGGGCTTGTAGCACCTTCTTGTGTGGACCAATGGCAGTCTGATCGAGGTGGGATCTACAACTGCTGATGAGTGTGCACGTGGAAAAAATGATTGTCTCAACCTTATTGTACACTTGATCCAGCAGGTTCTACGTGTCAGTGTCGAGGGTCTCCTTTCTTTCTTTTTTGTTTTTTGAAGAACATGAGATTGAAAATTGTTGTACTGATCCCCTTAGGCACATCTTGCCATATGTCACTCACTGTACTGTACATACGAGTAGCGTGGGCGCGGTGCACAGAGCATCTCCTCCTTTGTCCTCTGTCACAGTGGAAAGTGGCACACGCGTTGCACACGTGCGCAACGAGGGGAAGCATCCAGTGGCTGCACGGACGGACTTGCTCTTGTCCCGCACTTCATGGGCGTCTTCTACAGGTAGTGCGGTTCATCCATGACGACCGACACCAGGTGAATTGTGACGATTGAAGACATTGCGTATTTGGTAATCGCTGCCACGTCTCAAAGCTGCTATCTTCTTTGGGGATTGCTTCTTCTTCACAGCTATTTCTTCACCATAACACGGCCAAGAACACTAGGGTGGCACAAGTCACCTGGACGGCGTCATCGGCCATCGTGTAGTTGGACGTCTTCTCCATTACTTTCATTGCTCATAATGACTGTAGCATGTGTTGATTATTGTGGCACCATTTCGAAGTCAGGTCATGCCCAGATTGCTCGAGGGAGGGTCCGAGGATAACATAAGGACGAGGATATGCAAACTTTGTGTTTGCCCTGACAGAAGAGGATCCCCTCAACGATAGGGTTAAGAGACAAGCTCCAAGACTGAGTCATTATGGCACTTGCAGTATTTTGGTCTCCCGACTATGAGAGGTTGGGTGAAGGAGATTAAGAATTACTCAATAGAAGTGGACTCTGGTCACGTCCCCCTCCTGGTGCCAACCCAAAACAGTTGCTTATAGGTGGGAACCAGCTCGTGGTGCCAGTTTTGCTCCTCCCCCAGGGTGGCTCTGCTCTATACATTGCGAGGGGCTATCCAGTCTCCAGGATCCAGCACAGTCTAAAATGTTCACTTTGATTGAAACAAAAATCCCCGTGAATCATTCTATTGCATAAAGGGCTAGGGCCGTATATCTTGGGCTATGTCGAAAATGACTTTTTTTCTCAGATTTAAGCGGAAAATGTTGCATTTTTTTTCGATAATAATGAAGATGCAGTTAAATAGGTTTTAAAAAGAGTGACATTCTCCTCTGCCCAACTTGATTTGAAACTTCTGTAGTAAATTTGCAGTGAAAGTCGATTTCAGCTCTGGTGGCTGTCAGAAGTAGCCAAACTGGGTGAAAATCACTCAACAAAATGCTGACATGCTCCAGTTTGTCTTTTTTGCAGCAGGTCCTGAAAAAAATGATGACTTATTTTACAGTATCATACAAATTCAAATCCATTTGAGCCAACTTAAAACTCATTTTTTTTCATTTTTATTTGTCTTCATATGATGTGCAGTTACAAATTGTCCAAAATTTGTGACAGAGAATCCCAATTTTCGACCTAGCCTAGTATATATGGATATCAGTCCAGAGGTGGGAGTCATGGACGGGACACTCACGTAGCGCTTTATATTTCTGCCACTCTCCCCACCCAGCAAAGTGGGTAGGGAGTAAGCGATAGTACAATATCAGCAGATTCTGTAGACAACTAGAAATGGTCACTCAAGTTGTTCGTCCTCACTGCCACGTCCGAACCTTTTTCCTTCCTGTTCTCCATCTTGGCAATCCTGGAACCGAACTGGATCGCCCGCTTCGGTTCAGCCGCAGTCAACGGCAGGTCCAGAAGGCGGTGGGCCAGGCCACGGAGCAGCAGTTTCTCCCCTACCCCTCGGGGTAATCGAAGGTCAGCTTTTCGGTGCGTCGGCAGCGAACTCAAAAAGGCCACCACCTTTTCATCCTGGCAAGTTATACCCATGTAAAATTTCCAGGGCCTGATGACTAGAGGCAACGCGATGCTCACGCTTACCAGATAAGGGTACCTGGGCGCTACTCCATGATGGGCGATGACCCGGTTGTCCCTGCCGAGGTTGCGACTCGATATCCTGGCCACTTCCATGCGGATTTCGTCGGTCAGCGCGCCCCAGCCGCCGTTTGTGAATCTTGGAGGAAATCACCTTAACTTCTAACGAACATGGAGGCATTACGCACAGTGATTCAAAGACTCACTCCAGGCCTCACCTTCCTCGGTGCCTCGCGTAACCTGCCAGCTGCTCGTCCGCGCCGGAGCCCAGCAGCAACACTCTGGAGCCGCCACTGCCTCTGGCTGCGAACCAGAGTGCGCATCCGATGCTATCGTCAAGGACGGTCTTGGCCGGATGGAGAAGATCTGCTAGCACATTTCCTCCACGCTCTCGGCCAAGCTCCTTTCTGCTCACGTCCACCTTCTGGAGGGTGAACGTGCGGGACGGACGGAGACGGCGCAACTCGCCCAAAGCCTGAAATGTACACCTGATGCCGATTACGCACAGACACCATCAAGCTTCTCCAAGAATCGTTTACCTGAACTGCAGTGAGCCTGTCCGGGGTATCAAAGTCTCCTTCAGACAACTCAAACGCCACATTGACCAGATCAATCGGCTCTCCTTCTTCCATGACATCATCGGCCAGTGCTGCCAACACAGTCGAGTCAAGTCCGCCGGAAAACAGGATGCCCACCTTGGCGTGCAAGCACTTCTCACCGTTACGTCCCTGATGTAGCTCTTGCTGCATGCAAGCTTTACAATATCCAGGCTGTCTTTGAAGTCTCGTCCCTACTGCCTCCCGTAGCAGCTCTAAGAGCATCTCAGCGTCTCTGTAGCCGTACTCACTTTGCATAAAGGCGTCAAATACTTTGTGCACAGGCCACACCTCCTCCACCGCCCTGGTCACCCAAGATTCCAGTTCTACCTCGGTGTCAACATATGCCTTCGGTACTACTGAGACTGCACCTAGTCTCTGACGCGATACTTCACAGCCGAATACTGAGACATCTTTAATATCAACGTCCACTTCCGACCATGGATGCAGCACCAGAGTGGACTCTTCTCCGACGAAAGACTGTTCGAACACGCCCAGCGCCGGGACCTCCACAAAATCGGATCCCGCGAGACCCACGGAGGAAATCGTGGTCCGGGCAGCGTCGACAAGCAGGCTGTGTCTGCCCAGGCGGTCTCTGCAGAACCAGAGCTTTGCTCGCTCCGGCCGGATGTAGATGAGGGCGTGAGGTCCGCGCAGGCATGACAGGACGTGAGGGACCTCGGCGTCGTCTACCTTCTCTAGGACACCAAAGAGTTCCTGCGTGTCGCTCACTTCAAGAGAGAAGGCCGAAGGCGGCGCATCTTCTGCACGTTCGTAGGCGAACACGTCCCCATTCCACAGAAGGGCGTGTCCGGAATCATCGCCCACCAGGGGCTGGGGAGTAAGACGCGGACCCCGCAGCCACAACACGCTGGCATACATAAGGACCTGAGAGAGGAGTTCTTGAACTTCTTGGAAGAAACACTGCCTCGTCCTCGTCTCACCTTCCTGTCGGCCATGTGAAGCTCTTTCCGTTCCCGTCTGTCCGGCCCACGGGTGGATAGGAGAGCTTCCAGCCTCTGGTCCAAGTAGTGCGCGGCGTCATCCTCCTGACGCGACGGAGACGTCACCTCCAAGAAGATGCCGCACATGCCGTGCCCGAGACGCCCGCGTTTGTTTATATCGTCGTCATGTGTTTTGTGTCGCAGCAAGGTCGATCCCGTTCTAGACATCTTATGCCAACGTGCCGATCCCGTTCCCTCCCTTGTGGCGGGCAAGGAGCTCGGCTCTTCAGTCGTCAGCGACCATGCCATTACCAATTGACTGACGTGATTCAGGCGTGACCAGCCTGCTTCTAGTCCGCTGAAGATTGGTCCATGGTACGTGGTAGACGGTGAGAGAGACGTTCACAGCACCACGTCCGCGCCACCTCCCTCCCTCTCTCTCTGAAGCCGCTGTGGTGGCGATCGCCGCCGCCGCCGCCGTCGTCGTCGTCGTCGTCGTCGTCGTCGCGGCTGCCGAGGACTCCTCCTCAGTAGCCACGGCATCATCCTCTGCTCAGCTGGTTGTGGCCCCTCCACCAGTTCCTCTGGCTGCTCTCTTGATTCGATCTGGCTTTTCTCTGTCTCCACGAGACTCAAGCAGAGAAAAGAAAGCTCGTTTGAGGAGAAAATCTCGTTAAATCGGCCGGGGAGAAGATGACGTGAAGGAGGTTCGTGTCCCTGGAGACGATCGACTTCAAGCTCGTCATGACTCTCTGAAGCGCCGACCCCGCCGCCGCTGCTGCCGTCGTCCGTCCTCCGTAGCGACACGATCATGATCGCGGAGTCCTCCAGGACTGCGTCTGCAGGGTTGGGCCTTCTTCTGGCGCTGCTGTTGATCCTCTGCCCGGTGCGCGCCCGGACGGACGAAAGTTCTGAGGCGGGGATCGACTTCGCCTCGTACCACGACTATGCCGCGCTCGAGCACCTCTTCAAGAAGCTGGAGAGGGATTTCCCCAGTCTGGCCAAGCTGCACTCGATCGGGAAGAGCGTACGGAATCGTGAACTATACGTGTTGCAGGTTCGATATTTGTCATTCCAAGTGAAATTTTTGTCTTTAAGGTCACGACTGTTGAGGTCCAACTATTCTTGAATGGAGTCATTTTGTTCCTATAGATCACGGACTCTGTGAAGGACTCTCCGCGGCGGCTGGGCAAGCCCATGTTCAAGTGGGTGGCCAACATGCACGGCGACGAGGCCGTGGGTCGCGAGCTTGTCATCCAGATGGCTCAGTATTTGCTCAAGAACTACGGCGTCGACCGTCGAGTCACCGCCTTGGTCAACTCCACGGACCTGTGGCTTATGCCGAGTCTTAATCCTGATGGCTTCGAGGCCTCGACCGAGGGCCAGTGCGACTCCCAGGTTATTACCTTTAAATTTTAGAACACATGAGCGAATTTAGTACCCAAGACGTATTTCTCTTTAGAAGGAGGGACCCGGTCGTAACAATGCCGAGAACGTGGACCTCAATCGTAACTTTCCCGACCAATTTCGCGATCCTCCTGACAGAGAGTCTTTGCTCAAGGGGAGGCAGCCAGAGACGCTGGCGGCCATGACCTGGATCGTAAAGTCGCCCTTCGTCTTGTCGGGTATGACGTCTGCTGCCTGATTCTCTGCTTCAATGACGTTGTGACACCTTCATGTCCTAGGCAATCTGCATGGCGGGGCTGTGGTTGCGAGCTATCCCTTCGACGACTCTCCGCAAGGCTTAAACTTTCAGTCGGTGTATTCGGCAGGTTGGAATGATCTTGGTGCTCGACGAGACATTATGACACTGAAGCGGACATCGATCATTTTTCAGCTCCTGATGACAAACTCTTCCGCTATTTGGCCAAACTGTACGCCAGCAGGCATGACACCATGAAGACCGGTACCGCGTGCCCGGGAGACGTCTTTAAGGACGGGATCACCAATGGAGCGGAATGGTGAGAACTTAATGTGAGAATCCTTTCCTTCTGCCATTATAGGACGTTCTTCTCTTAGGTACAACGTCCTGGGAGGCATGGAGGACTTCAACTACGTGCATTCCAACTGCTTCGAGATCACCATGGAGCTAAGCTGCTGCAAATATCCCCATGCGTCTTTATTGGCTGGGGAATGGAAGCTGAACAAGGAGGCCATGTTGTCCTACATGGAGGCCACGCACCTGGGCATAAGGGGGCTGGTGTTGGACGCGTCGACGAAAAAAGGAATCCATCAAGCGGAGTTGGAAGTAGAGGGCATCAACAAGAATGTGATCACGACTGAACGAGGGGAATTCTGGAGGCTTCTGGTCGGAGGCGCCGGCGCTCACTACAGGGTGAGAGCTCACGCCTACGGCTACCAGAGCAGCCAGTGGCAGGAAGTGAAAGTGGCCGACAAGGGGAACTTGGAAATGATGGTAAGCAGAAGTGACGGTGAGTCTGCACGCGCACCACACCTTTAGGTCTCGTGTTGTTCGTAATACGCCATTTCCAGAACCTGGAATTGAAGAGCCTCGAGTCTGTAGAGAATCTCGATGAGGAGGAGGCGTCTCTCAACAGACACCTGAAGAACAACGTTGACACTTCCACCTTGAGTCCAGAGGGTTTCATCCGTACTCCGGAGTATGGTTATCATCATTACGACGATTTGCGCGGATTTCTGGAGTTCTGGAGCAGACTCTTTCCTAACATTACTCGATTGTACTCCGTGGGAGAAAGTGTTGAAGGCAGAAAGTTGTGGACATTGGAAGTATCCGACAATCCTGGCATTCACGAAGCCCTTGAACCGGAGTTCAAGTACGTTGCCAACATGCATGGCAACGAAGCAGTGGGCCGGGAGATGCTTTTGCTCTTGGTGCAGCATCTGCTCGAGGGCTATGGCTTAGATGACCGTGTTACTCGACTAGTCAACGCCACTCGAATTCACATCATGCCCACGATGAACCCGGATGGCTTCGAGGCCTCTCGAGAGGGCGACCGCGGCAGCGTCAAGGGTAGAAACAACGGCAACGACATCGACTTGAACCGCAACTTTCCCGACCAATTCGACCACACCTTGCCCGAACCTGAGCCCGAGGTCCGCGCTGTCATGGCGTGGTCTAAGCGTTATCCTTTCGTTCTGTCCGCCAATCTGCACGGAGGCTCCCTTGTGGCCAACTACCCTTTCGACAGCAACGCTGACAGGCGGCCAGTGAACTCGCCCAGTCCCGACGACAAAGTATTTCGACAGTTGGCAAAGGCGTACTCGTTCGCGCACAAAAGGATGCATAAGGAGCAGCCGTGTCCAAGAGACCAGGAGGTCTTCAGGGATGGAATCACCAACGGGGCACAGTGGTGAGTACTTTTATCATTGCTCTACTTGTGTTGAAGCTCCGTCACTTTTAGTGACATCGTAGAGAGGGCAAGATTTCGACACTCAATTTCGTTTGCTGCTAATCGTCTCAGGCCTTGATCCTGCTCGCTTATGTAGTTTGGCAGTGTTGTATACCTAGAATAACCAAGTACTGTTAATCAGGTACACCCTGAACGGCGGGATGCAGGACTGGAACTACCTGCACACCAATGACTTTGAAATAACCCTCGAGATTGGCTGCTTCAAGTTTCCAAAACATGAACATCTGCCTGAGTTCTGGGACGAGAACCGAGACGCTCTGATGGCTTTCATGGAGAAGGTACACACCGGCATAAAGGGAATGGTCACCGACAAGGAGGGCAGACCCTTAGCTAATGCAACTATCGAGGTAGGGGCGATTCTTTTAGTTCATTTTATCTCCACCTTTCGTACGTACATGGTCAACCACTTCAGTACAGTGCGGTGTCGTACTCATCTTTGTTGCAGTTACTCTCGGCAATCTTCGAAATCAATCACTCTTGAAATTCTGCTGCAGGTTGAGGGCATCCGACACGTGGTCAAGTCCACTGCATACGGCGACTACTTCCGCCTGCTCGCCCCCGGACACTACACTGTGACAGTGTCTCATCCGGGTCACGCCCCATCCACTGCCACGGACGTGCACGTCCCCGAAGGAGTCTTAGCTGACCAACTGACTGGAGCACTGTCAGCCAAGATCCTCAACTTCACCCTGGAAGAAGATATGAGCAAGGAATGGTCCATTGCGAAGGACTTTGGCATTGAGGAGAATCTGAACACAAGGTAGCAGAGGAGATGCCTTGACATGCTAGGTTGCGGCATTCATGCGTTTCTGTTATCTGTACAGGTATATGACCAATTCCGAGGTGGAATCTCATCTGGCCAATCTGGAAAATGACTATCCAAAGCTTGCCACCGTCTTCTTGAACGAGGCCGACTGGAGCAGTGTTGTGCCAGCCTTGCTGCTGAGCGATGAAGACCTTCACAAGTATGATCCTCCGCTGGATAAGACCAAAGTCGCACTCTTCGGGGGACTGTATGGAAACCAACCGATCGGGAGGGAGATGCTGCTCAGATTGGCGAGACACCTGGGTGAAGGCCACAAGAGAAGCGACTCCAGGATCTTGAATCTGTTCAGGCAGTGCGATGTCTACATCTTGCCTATGGTGGACCTGGCTGGTTTCACTGATGGCAACGAGGGCAAGTGCGACTATGAGAGCATCGAGGAGATGGAAAGCGAGGCTGGGTCGAAATTCTTTAACGGCAGAGCAAGTCCCAGGGAGGTCACGGCCGTTCGGACGTTCATTGCCAATCACGACTTTGACGCGGCTTTGTCTATCGAGTCGAATGGCATCTTCATTCGCTTGCCGCCAGATGACGAGAAAGCAAGCAATTCTGCCCATCGGCAGGAGGGTCTCAGTGTACTTGGCAATACTTACTTGAGGGCACATCCCATCATGGGCAATCTCAGCGTTCATGCTCCCTGCCTGGAAGCCGCCAAGGCCAGCGGCGCTGAGGAGCCTCCAGAGGGTCTGACTCCAGGAGTTCTTATGGAAGGCTATGCCGGCACGCTCCTGGACTATGTTTATCTGAAGAAGAAGAGGCCAATCGTTGCAGCTCACATCACCTGTTGCAACTTTCCCAGGGGCTACGAACTGCCTCACATCTGGCGAGATAATATGGAAGCGTTGATGGCCACCGTGGAAGTCTCGGCGCAGGGTGTGTACGGTCAAGTCATGGACGTGAAGGGAAAGGTTCTGCCCCGTGCCAACGTTACGCTCGACGGAAAGAAGTCTGTCGACTTGGTAGGTGATTCAGGCAAGTTTTCTCTGATCTTACCCGCCGGAAGACACGAACTGGACATCAGGCTGGAAGGGTTCGAGGCCAAAAGAGTCGTGTTCGATGTGAAAAAGAAGGAAAAAGCTAGGAAGAACATCGTCCTTGACAGAAAGTTTGGAGAAGGTGCAACGTTCAGAAAGCCTGAAGACGTTCCTGGTTACTTGGACAAGCTGACTTCGAAGCACTCGGAGTTGTGCAGGTCATACCTGTTGTCCAGGAGTCCGCAAGGCAGAGAGGTGCGTGTACTGGAGATCTCTTCCAATCTGGAAAAGAGCCACCTCAAGCCGGCAATCAAGGTCTTGGCAGGCGTAGACGGGCGACAACTCGTGGGCACTCAGGTGACGTTGGCACTGGCCGAGTACCTACTAAGTCACAGCGAGTACGACGACGGAATTAAACAGTTGGTCGATAAGTTCAGTCTTCATCTGATTCCATTGCTTGATCCTGATGCTGCTGCTGGAGTCACGCCAGGCACTTGCAAGCTGGATAACAGAACAAGTGGCCTTGACTTGGAATTTGGCCTGCCAGCTCCTACTCGCCCTGAAGTACAAGGTCAGATTCAACTCATGGAGGAGAGGCCATTCATCCTGTCCGTGAATTTAAGAGGCGGAGATGAGGATGTCACCATGCCACGAGGAGCGGCAGATGGAAATGACAAGTAAGTGAAACTCAACATGCCTATGACCTGTACTGATTCTCATGAGTTCAATGGTAGACTACGTGTATATTTCAAGCAAAGAAAGCAGCAAATCATATTGGGGTCAAACAGACAGGGGAAGGGATGCAGAGAGCTCATCATAGTTCAGTTGAGTCAAGTTATTGACAAAGTAGGCAAGAAATCTGATACAATATATGTACGATATAAACTGAATCAATCAATGTCAAATCTTAATCTGGAGTGTCATTATTGTATCATTCTATGTACTGGGTGGAGACTCCAGCTGGTTCATACTGGTGCACTAGAGACTCCGATTTTACTTGGTATCAAGGTGTACCAATGTAGTGTTCTTAAAACGAGACACTTAATCATTTGCCTCTGCCAAACACCTTAAAACTAAAGTTTCAGGTTGGTGAAACCAGATCTCATAACGTAAATTGGCACTTTCTTTTTGTAAGGGCCAAAAAAAGGCTTTTTTATCTACTCGACAATGGGAAAATTTTCTTTTCCAATTTCCGCATAAACGTTTTTGTGGACTGATTTGGTCAGATCTGCTATGGACACCAAGGATGGGTCTGACATGAGGCAACTTTCGGCCAACCTTCCATCGTCTGCGCTCTAATCATTTCCTGAGCTTTCTGATCCTGATTTTGTAGATATCTGTTCCGCTCAAGTTCTTGAAGAGTCTGATTTTATAGCACCAAAGTTTGTGACCATCAATTTCTCACCTTCACTCATTCTGAACTTCTTGCTCGTCTCCTCCACAGTTTGGCCCACCGAATGGCAAGAGCGTACCTCAAGTCGCTCCGGGGAGACAGCGATTGTGCGACTCGCAACATCAGGGTGTCGTCTGACCAGATGAGCATGGCCAACTACAACTTCGAGCACTGGCACACTCTGGAAGTGGCTCCGGGCCTGTCCTGCTGCGCCGTTCCAGCAGCTGGTGACGACCTTGGCAAAACCTGGGACCGCCACAGACTGTCCCTGGTGACCCTGCTGTCATCTTCTGCCTCACAAGGACTGCACATTGAGGTTGACGGCATCGGCGAAAACGAACCGTTCACCGTGGAGGTCAGTGAGGAAGGAGTCGAGGTGGAAGTCCTACGATTCCGGAACTTTTGGCGACTGGAGTTGGAGGGCACTTACACCGTGACGGTCAAGGTGGAGGGACGACTGCCCAGGACTAAGGTCGTCGAGGTGGTTCCCGGAGCCTTCACAGATGTCGTCTTCTTCGTTGAACCCTCGCAGAGTTCCATGCCCAGGTAACAAGACGATTGATTCTGTCTAAGGCACCAGTTGAAAGTGTTCTAACTCTCGCCCTTCAGTTTCGTGGTCCTGTCGGTGTTGACCACGTTCTGCACCGTCTTGCTGCTGTTCTTCTTGCTGGTGCATTGTCGGCGCACCAACCGCCACCGTCGTCGTTCCCGGCGACTTTCCCCTCGGCACTACCATGACAGCGGCAACGGTTTCCAACTTCTGAAGCGCCAGCAAAAGCGACTTTTCGCCGACGACCACAGCGAGGAAGACGAACAGTTCGGCTTCCTGGACAAGTCATTCTCCAAAGTCGAGGAGGGGCACGGAGCCATGGGACCCACGTCCGTCAAGCCGTACAAAGACTTGCCGGACACTAGTAGCGAAGAGGAGGGGGACATGCTCCTGGCCAAGTAGTGTGGGTAGTAAGTTGAATCCTCGACATGACAGTCCGCTGCTTTATAGATCCCGTAGCTGGCTTTAGAAGCTCTGGCTCAATGAAGCCTAGCGCTTACACTCAAGGAAGGACTCTTTGCAGAGTTCCAGACTTGAACAGTCACAAAGCAATGGATTGCTTATGAGCAACGATAGACTTGACAGCTCAAAGTTAAAAAGGCTTTCATCATCACCCCCTCCAAGCATAATAACGCCCGAGTATATTCATAGGCATCGTTGAATGCGGGAGCAATACTGATAGCGCATACACTAACCTTCACGTTCTTGTTCTTCAAGTTTGCTATGATTTACGTTTGGTTCGGACAATGCTGTGATTAGGTCTTGCCCCAAAGTCCCGCCAATATATGTCTGTTTAACTACGATATAGTCAGTATGAATCTCAAGCGTCTCTCACTTCTTCGCTCTCTACCCCTCAGTGGATTATGTGTACATACAGTGTATGTACGCGTATGCTGTAGTAGATGCTACTTGCTCCGTGCGGTCTTAGCGTATCGGTCTAGGTAAATAAGCGATGCCATAGTGAAGATGTACATACGTAGTACCTACATTGAAACTGTAGACATTTCACTTCGATTATGCCACGCTTAACTTACACCCTGGGGTACTGCCTTACTGCCTATAACGATCGTGACTTTGCGTATTCTTAGAACATAGAAGGCACAGTGGATGAGACTTTTGAGACTATTTTCATTGTTAACAAAGTTAAACGATCACATAGCCGTTCAAGATAGATTTTTATCGGCCCAGCAAAAATGGATACTAGGACTGCATCATCATATATTTTACCCCCTGTATTCTGTGATAAGCCCGGTGTTAAACCCTTCCCGCCACTCGAACAGGCCTTGGATGTGTAAACTTGAACTAGCGTCAAGAGGTACCGGATGTCTATGACACAGTCATAATGAAGTTGAACACGTTTGAGCCTGTGCTGCGTATTTGTTGAAGTTTTTAAGTAGTTCAAATATACCTCCTACGCCCGTTGCACTCACTGGAGCTGTTCTACGTACTCTACACAAATGCGACCTCGCTGCATGCTATTGCACAGAGATTGATCATTTCTTGAAGACCGACAAATATCGCGTTCGCCACATGGACTCCACGTCGATATCCTTGTACTGAAAGCATGGGGATGGCGTGGAAGTTTCTCTCGTATCAGGGGCAGTACAGTGGACCAATCATGAACACTTCAAGTTCTCAACCAAGTAGTGCAGTCATCGATTTAAGTCCTATTACAACATAGCAAACTACAGTACCTTCTCAGGACACAGGTTAAAGTCGCCATTGCTAGTAAACTATCTCGGCGTAGCGGTATTTGCCCTTCCTCGAGTACTTGACGTTGATCTGCTCGGCCACCTCCTCAATTGCTAGGAGCACCTGATCGAGCATCTCTTTTGTGTGAGCTGCTGAAACGCAGAACCTGGCCCTTTCCTCAGTCATGGGGGTGGCTGGAAAGCCCACACCCACACTGGCGACCCCGCGGGCTAGCAGTCCGTTGACCATGGCTGGGATCTTGGCTGGCAAAAAGAGCAAGAGTGGCACCACCGGGCTGTCATCGTGGCCGTAGACGATGCATCCCATCTGCACCAGCCTTTGTCTGAAGTAACGTGCATTGCGAGCCAGCTTGCTGATTCTGTCCTTGCCTCGCTCAGTGTCGATCTCCTCCATGGAGGCTATGATCTGCTCCACGACTGGCGGAGACATCGCCACTGGGTATGCCGAGGCCTAGGAGGGAGAAGGTCAGACAAACATGGCGTGGACAAGCGGCGCTGAAAGTATTACCTGAGAATTGATCCTCAAGTAGTCAATGAGATTCTTCGACCCGGCGATGTAGCCTCCAGCAGCACCAAAGCTCTTGGTGAAAGTCCCCATCATGATGTCGACGTCTCTAGGGTCCAAGCCAAAATAGTCCACGACTCCCCGGCCACGAGAGCCCATGGCGCCCACAGAATGAGCCTCGTCCAAGTATATATATGCTCCATACTTCTTTTTTAGTGTAAGGATCTCTGGCAGACGAACGATGGATCCCTCCATGGAGTAGACCCCTTCCACAATAATAAATATCTTTTTCCAGGGCCTGCGAGTCTTTGGATGGCCATGGATGATTGCCTTGCGAAGGACTTTCTCCAGATTGTCAACATTGTTGTGCTTGAACACTTTAACAGTTGCAGCAGAGAGGCGCAATCCCAGAATTATAGACGCATGATTCTTCTCGTCACTCAAGGCCAGTGAATGCTGGTCTAAAAGTCGAGGCAAGTTGAGAGCGTTCGTAGCAAATCCCATGCCCACAGCAAAGGCATCTTCGGTGCCTAGGAACCTGGCCACTGTCTTCTCCAACTTCTTGTGTATGGCCCATAAACCCAGCTCTTGCCTTGAGCTGGACGGAGTGAGGCCGAACGTCTTGGCTGCTTGAATCGCCCTCTCCGTGCAAATTCCTTCATTTTCCGCAAAACCCAGATAATTGTAGCTGGCCATGTTGATGGACCTCTTAGAGGAGGCCTCCTTCATGTGCCAGGTCCAAAAGTGGTCTGGGGAACTCCTCTCAACGAGGGTGACTTGAGCGCCTGGGGCTGAACATATCGGCCTGTTGAAGACGTCCTTCATCCTACGGTACACATTTCTCGTGTAGAAGCTCTCGAAGGAAGCGTAGAGGCTGGTGTAACCCTTCCTGTCCGGACCTTCAGTGAGGGACTTGACGTTTCTTCCCAGAGGCCCGGTGCCCCAGATAAATTCACGGATGTAGCCCACGAGGAAGATGAACACGTACGAGATGTATCCGAACAAGGCCAAGTGCAGAGGCGTGCATTCAAAGCACTCGTGCTTCCGGCTATGGGTCGAGGTGGACACGAGCTTCTTCTTTTTCTCGGGCTTGCTGTTTATCGGGTCCTTGGCTTTAATGCGTACTTTCACTAGCTCTTCCGTCATGACACCTGTGACCTGAAAGTAACACCGACATTAAAGTTGTTGCAGCCTGATGATTCATTCACCTGGCTGCCTTCATTCATGACCACTAGGTGCACCTTGTTCTAATATGGCCTGCTGGAACAAGAGCACAGGTCTGTCCTGCCAAGAGCAGCCTCAGCGGGGAATTTCCCCCAAACATCCTGCTTTCACCTCAATGCTTTGCTGTGGGGATGGCGTCGGAACAGTGGCAGAACCTAACAGTTCCCCATGAACTGCACTCCATGAGGACTTTGGTGAGAGCATTTTGCTCTGTCCACATTTTGCACTACCGAGTATATGTTTTCCAGATGATTTTCATTGCATGACACACTTGAAGCACCTGCAAGAGCTCATAAATGCTAAAGAAAAAAGTGGCAGTAACTATATGGCCATGGCTTCGCTACTGATATATGCACTCTATGTACTAAGGTGTATTCACCATAAGGCCCAACCGATCCCTTGTCCAGCGCAGACACAAACAAAAGCTGTGAGTTGAGCTGAAGAAACCTTTTTGTCTCAATGTGGTTCATCTCACCAGGTTGTCTCAGTGCATCTCCTCTTTTCGTGTGGCAGAACAATTCATCTAATACATATTTCTTGTCTCACAAGGTTCTGTTTGAGTGCATCTCATCTTTCTGTGTGTGCAATTCATCTGATACGTATTTCTTGTCTCACACCTTGTTTCATCTCATTGATGCTTAATTTACCATTGCGGATCCTCTAGCATCAGAGAGAGAGTCTTTCTTGCCACATCTTTACTAAAAAGACGGTAGCTTGGGTGAAGTCGGTCAAGACCTCAAGACGGACAAGATCAGGTGGCAGCAAGTGAGGCTGTCAAAACTGTAGACCATGAGGCGAAACTAGCTGAGATCAGTGAGGAGTTGAGACGAGAGTGTGCAAGACTGGGTTGGGACGAAAAGTCGGGACACGACACAACAGACTAGGGCTGTTATGAATCCGACTAGTTTTGGATTCAAGTCAATATGAATATTGGGCAAAGAGTATGGAGTAAATGTGAATATTCAGCAAAGAGTATTACATAAATATGAATATTCCAAAAATGTTCAAAAAATATTCTTGGAATATCTAGTCCTGAAAAAGAGCTATGTAAAAGACATCATTATGTATCGACAGGGCAAAGAATCCAGATTCCCTCTCAGTACATATATGTAGCAGAACTTGATGCTGCTCCTAATGACCCTTTGCTCCTTCCTATGAATACTATTGCTATCTTTTAAACAGTCGAAATCCAAGAAAAGTATTTGAGTACATTGAATATTTCAAAAACGTGGATTTTATTCGAACACTTTGAAGATAAATAAATATTCATAACAGTCCTACAACAGACAAGACAAAAGATGACAGGAAGGAAGAACTCTCAACTGTTTTAGACATATGAGCAGTCATGGTTTAGAGGAAGACCTTTAAGACCAGGTTCTGTCCTCAGCAAACTTGGTCAATTCAAGAATTAACATGGATAAAGCTCTACACATCAACCTCAACCAGTTAGTGCTGGAAACATTATTTGGAATTAAGGAGTCTTTGCAGCTGAAGTGTCGCAAAATAAGATGACTCCCGTCAAAAGGTCAAAATTGTCCGGACCCGACACTTGCGTTATGACTGGACCCACTCTCCGTACAGTAACTGCACGTGTCTCAGCAAAGCAAGTCTCTTCTGCATTCACTCCGCACCCACCTGTTCAATGGCCCTGAACGGGTCACCAAAGACGTTTGGGCACGTCTTGGAGGACTGGAGCTGGTCCGGAAACCTCATCTTGCCACCGTAGTTGTCGCTGTGGGGTTGAGGGTAAAGTAACATCCACGAGTACTTGCAACTTTCGCGTAAGATGCGCTCTTACTCTTCGTTCCGGACCAGGGGTCACGCGGAAAAGCGCGTCAGATATGAACCCCCCAAGTAAAGACCCGAGGTGCGTCAATAAGGGATCCCTCCAAAGTGATGCTTTTCCGAGGACTTGGAAGGACTTCCCGGTGTGGATCCTGCCCGACGGGAGAAGTCAAGGGTGACCTTTCCACGAGTACCTGATGGAAAAGGTCGTGCGGGAACATCTGAGGCCGCGCGCGAAAGCAAATCGATCGTCCACGAGAATTATTCCTGTCCGATCCGACTTTCTCACCGGATTCCACCCGAGATCGAGCCGCTTCAGTCGGGTGACTCCAGGCTTCTCCTGTGATCCCTCCTGTCCCCGTTGGAGTCCGCGGGGTTCCCGAGAACGGGAGAAGTGGCTCTACTTGACCTATCCTCTGGCCCGGCCAGACAGCGACTGAAGAAATAAAGACTGCTTCACTCCTCTCTCCTTTTTATGATCCTGCCGCCGCTGCCAAGAAACTAGAAGAAAGAGGAACTCGTGATGTTTGTGGGCAGGAACTTGCCCAGCCGGAATGAGCTGGGTTCCAGCGAAGTGGAGCGACTATCTGGCCTGTGCATTGACGGGCCGGATCAGCCCGCAGACATTACTAACCATCTTTGGAGTAGAAATATGAAGGCCTGTTTTGGGTGGGGATGGCGGACAGGAGGTAACGCAACGACCCCAGCTGCGACCGCAGCGAGAAGTCATTCAGCAGCGTTGTCAACGTCATAACATTGATCTGCCACTGCCCATTGACTCATAAATATGGCGTGGAAAATATATGTAGTGCATATGAATGGAGCTTCAACGGCCATTTTTTTTGCAGGTTCCTCTTTTTCCGCGAAAGTGAGCAGGACAATGAAATAAAATTGAAATCAAAGTCGCTCTTCATGGATTCAATGACAACCCCGACGGCGGTGACATTTGGACTCCGAGGCCAGCTAATGGAGCAGCAAGGATAGCGCCGGACGCACCCATAACCGTGCTGCCACGCTTGGCAGAGTAGCCGCGTCACTCCGGACGAAGTCTCCGGCGCCATTCATATGCTAAATTAGGAGTTACGGATGACCCCCTCAACCGGTCCGTCGGGGAGGGACGTCAATCCTCGTGTCATGTCGGCGACTCGTGCGTCCGTTGCGTCTCCACGCAAACTAGTCAGACTGGTCTCAAGTCTCGTGCCACACTGAGCACAATCAGGGCGGTCACGCTAGTCCTCCGAGGCTTCTAGAACTAGCGGCAGTCCTTGTACTTGAAGTATCTTGGCCCGGGCTGATTTTCTCATGGCTGTTGACGACCACCGTTGGATGCCGACGTCAGCAGCAACCGAAGAAAAGCATTTTTTCCCGAAACGACAAAATAAAGAGAATAAAATAGACCCCAGGTAACTGCTTGCGTGACCCCTCGCAGTCCGGTCCGGAATCATAGGATTCTTCCTCATGTTCAAGCTAACAAAAAGAAGCACAGGGACTTTGCAGCTTTCCTTTACCTCAGTGAAAAGAAGGCAAGGTTCTTTACAGCTGAAGAAGGACCAACAGCTGGCGATCTCACTGGGTTTACTACTTAGCCATATAAAGGAGGCTTCCACGGCCCATAGTCAATGACAGCCTTCGACTGAGTCAACCTTCGATATAGTGAATCTAGGACTGCTTTTACTATATCGAGGATTGTAGGAATATCAGTTCCATATGCTTGTCCGTTGCAGCAGTAACGATTTGCCCAGGGTTGTGTGATGACTCTGTTTTTTTGCTCTTTTGTTTTTGTCAGCTGTCTCTGCCTGAGCAGCAGTGAACACTGGGTTGAGAGCAGATAACGTCTACTATCATTGGGGATGACAGACAAGTCTTAACTGCTGACAGTGCAGCACTTCCGAGGCCGGGGTCGCCGCCTCCGTCATGTCAGCAGCGAAGGGTGAGTCTAGGGTGTAAAGGAAGTCGTCCGGGATCCCAGAGCTGGGGCGACGCTGGAGTTCTTCTCGAACCCCACGGGATGGCAGCTCAAGGATGAAAAGCTTATGCGCAATCGAAGAAAGAAAGCTGATTCGCAGCTCGAAATAGGTCTCAACACAAAAGTTAAGAAGCTTTAAAACATCAAGCCAAACAATAAGTATAAGGAAAAGGGTTGGGGGTTGATGACGATGATATTTTCTGCTTGAAGTGGTCTCTTCCCCATACCCACCAGCGTGTGGAAAGCCGATGAATTTCATACTGGAGCTGGGGAACGGGCTCGAGCCGCTATAGCTCGTGCCCACCTTTAGTCTAGGTTCGTTCCCGGCCCTGTAACGTAGTCCAGTTCTATTTGTAGACCTCTGCGACATCCACGGACGCCTCTTCAACCATCGGCCTTTTCTGCAAGGCGAGACCACAAAGTTTGTGCGCGAGTTCGAGACCCGCCGGGGCGACCGTGAGGTCGACCGAGTCTTTCGCTGCCTTGAACTCACCACCGAGTTGCGTGACGGAGCCGTTGACCGCCTCCGCGCCTCCTGCGACTCCACTCTGCCCAGCGCCAGCGCCAACCTGTTGGTGGCTCAGTCTATGGCCCAGCGGATCCTGGAGGCCAAGTCTGCGCGGGCTGCGGAAATAGGTCAGGCCCTGGAGGCCAGTCGATCGGCGAGAGAACGCGAGTGGGTTGCCTTTGTGACCGACGCCCAAGACCGATGTGCTAAGGTCGACGACGCTTACAGCCAAAAGGAGGCCGAATTGTGCAGGCAGTACGAAGAAATGGAGAGAAAGTTGTCGCCGAACTGAACTGTCCTTCGTAGTCGTTTCTTCTGAGCACGTGCAGCAGCATCATGTCCACCACTCTGGACCCGAGAGTGCGCGTGCGTCCCTCTAAGCTCCTCATGGAAACCTTGATTGAACTAACTAATGTCGGTGCTGACCTTCCAGAGAGTCTAAAGGCGGTGAGAGATGAGTCCGGTGACGATCAAGAACTATTCTTGGATGATGTACAGTGGCTGAGAAACAATATGAGACAGTATGATACAAGGATCAAGTTCCGCTTTCATGAGGTGCTCGACACGTGCCAGTTGATTTTGCCTGCTCCAGTGTTTCCCCCGAGAAATCCAGACCTGGAGGCGAGAATCCAACGGCTGAAGGTGGAGCAAGAGAACAAAGAGTACCAGAGAATGACGGCCGACATCTGCGGAGGTGAGAAGGCCCGAAAGGACGAGGACTTGCCCTTCAGCAAACAAGGTGAACTTATGACGTGCTGAAAAGTTATGGCGTAATGTTGTTTTTAAACTCCTTACAGTCAAAGAGCTCAACGCCTACATGCTGCTCATCGTGCAGTTCGTGGTCTCTGTCGTGACGGCATTCATCTCCGGCTATTTTGCTCCCTACGTGTTCTACGGCATTGTCAACACCGGCACCCGCATAGTTACTGGAATTATCTTCGGCTTCGTTGTGGCGATCGCAGATCTGTACTTCATCATGCGGCAGTTTCTCGAGGCTGAGGGTGTCCTCAACATTGAGAAACTCAAAAAAACTGATTGATGTCTGTGGCATGACTCCCTGACCCAATAAAATAACTGCTTCGAGATCTTCCACAAGTTCTGCAGCTGGACGTAGCTAGAGAACCTTCCGTAGACGTAGCACATCGTGCTTGCGCCGTGCGGTGACCGGGGAGAGGTTGCGAGCTACGAAAACGGAGCTTTAGCCGGGGTTGTTGATGCGGGTCCAAAAAGAATAAAAGGGGGAGAGACCCAACGCAGCTGCTTGCGTGGCCCTCGGAGTCCGGATCAAATTCAGGACCAAAATCAAAGGATTCTTCTTCATGGTCTAGTTCTATGAAAACGTTCGACCTCAACTGTATATAGAAAAGTGGTCCCTGTGCCAGAAGCCATTTTTGTCCCGCGTAGCTTCCTTGGACCTTTCGTCGCCACCTCCGGGCTTCAACGTCTTTCGTCCCAAAGAGAATACAAGATGCAGCGGCTGCTGACCTTAGACGAGCTGTTGGTGTTGCTTGGCGCCTTGCTGTTGAGGGCACTCATGGGACCGCATCCTCATTCCGGCGAAGGCCTGGGACCGCGCTACGGGGACTACGAGGCGCAGCGACACTGGCAAGAGGTGAGGCGGGAAAGAAGAAAATTCAATTTTGGGATCCTTTATCTATTTTCTTTCGCAAGGTGACGGTCAACCTGCCCACGTCCGTCTGGTACGAGCAAAGCGACGACAATGACCTCGACTACTGGGGTCTCGACTACCCGCCCCTCACCGGATATCACAGCTTTGTCATCGGAAAGGTAGTTCCGAAAGTAGTAGAAAGTAGTAGGTAAAGATCACGGGCGAGGAATGGCAATGTTGTCGGGTCGGATTTCGAATGGAGCGAGTTGTCCTCTGCCACGGCTAACATCTGACTGAAGTTGAGGTTTGTGCAGCACTTCAGGTTACTAAAAATGTGACTTTATGTTTTAGGTGGCCGCCTGGGTGGATCCCTCGTATGTGACCCTGCATTCCTCGCGCGGTCTAGAGACGACGTCGCACAAGCTCTTTATGCGACAGACAGTTTTGATCGCCGACGTCTTGATCTTCCTGCCGGCTGCGATCTTCCTCTGCAGAGGACAGCAAGGAACGTCCAGGCTTACTGCGCTGGCTGCTCTAGTACTCTATCCGGGTCTCATCGTCATCGACCACGGACACTTCCAATACAACGGTATCTCCCTGGGACTGTTCTTGGCCGCAATCGGAAACTTCATCAGAGACAATGACGTCCTTGGATCCGTCTTCTTCACTTGCGCCCTCAATTACAAGCAGATGGAGTTGTACCACGCCCTGCCGGTCTTCTTCTACCTTCTTGGCAAATGCTGGGCCAAAGCTACGTGGATCTCTGCTCTCTCCAAACTCGTCTCCATCGGCATCACCGTCATAGTGACGTTCGCTGGCATCTGGGCCCCCTTCCTGACGCCTCTGGAGCGGACTAAGCAAGTTATCTCAAGACTGTTCCCAGTGGCTCGGGGATTATTTGAGGACAAGGTGGCGAACTTTTGGTGCTCGCTCAACTCGCTCATAAAAATTAGGGAGTTCCTTGACGGGGAGCAGTTGCTGGGCCTCTGCGCCATTATAACCCTGGCCTACAGCCTGCCCTCATGCCTGACTGTCCTCAGGCAACCGACGCCAAGAAACTTGACTCTCAGCCTCGTCAACGTGAGCTTCGCCTTCTTCTTGTTCTCCTTTCAAGTGCACGAGAAGAGCATCTTGCTAGTGGCGGCGCCCATCGCAGCACACTTGGCCGTGAGCTGCTGCAGTAAAAAAGCACTTGAAGAGTGCCGCAGACAAGAGAAGTTTGTTTGTGCTTGGTTCTTAATCGTCTCCACGTTATCCATGATGCCTCTGTTGATCAAGGAAGGTCTCGTCGTGCCCACCCTGGGTCTAACTGGCTTCTACACTGTGGGATGCGCGGCCTCGGGTTTGCTCTCGCCGGTCAGATTGAACTCCAAGTCGTCGCTGGCAACGAGGACGCCGCGACGCGTGCAGCCAATCCCAAAGCCGTCTCTCTTTTCCTCACTGTCGTTTCTCCGAGACGACGTGGTTTGGATGAGGATGCTGATGTCTGTCAGCTTGCTGGGGTGCCTGGTGCTCACTGCCTGCGCATTGTGGGCGCCGGTGCCGATCAGACTGCCTGACTTGTGGGCTGTGGCATTGTCAGCCTACGCCTTTGCTCATTTTGCTCTGTTCTGTGTCTACTTCAACTGGACGCAGTTAGTGCCCAAAAAGAAGCTTCAGTTCACGACCGAGAAGAAAGTGAACTGAGTCGTGCGATTGCGGAACTCGCCGCGGAGACTCATGGGGATGAATCTGAGCTGAGACGGGCCACAATCGCGTACTATGTCATTTTTGAGACTGTGATTTTTCTTCAGTTCATTGTTGAAGAGATTTTCCTTGTAACAGCGCGTCAGTGCCATAACGACGACGCCGTCTTCCACTGTCATCATGACGACCCGTTCTTGTCATTTCAGTTCCAGCCAGGACAGAAATGTCTTCGTCGGCCACAGCGTCAGGGTCGGGGTCGAGCTATCTGGCTGCGCGCAAGCGACTCGACCAAATGGGCTACTTCCAGAGTCTGACGAGAGAATGCATTCCCTTGGTTGAAGCTCTCCTCAGTGATCTCAGCAAGTACAAAGATCTCGCCGTGAAGAGGACAGGGGAAGACAGGAGCAGCGGCAGGGCAGGAGAACCACGTCTACAAGAGGACAGAGGTAGGATAAAGAGTGAGTTCATTCCTGTCAGATACCTTTCAATGTTATCTGAGGAGCAGCAGATCGTCCAGGTGTAATCTGAGAAAACGTCCATGGTATTTCGGCGTGGGAAGTGCTTGAACAGTTTGACTACTTTGCAAAAAGGTTGAATGGTTTTTCCGAAGCCCCGACTCCGGGTGAAGTACCGGGAGTGAGGCCGAGATTTCAGCCTCGGCTCTATCGAGTCCGTACAGTGACTGGGCCAATGTGCACCCAATGGATGGCGTTGGGGAGGTGGAGAAACGAGCTCCTGGCAGTCAAAGTAGCTTCAGATTCGTGTCAATAAGTTTGTGTGAGTGTTTCTCATGGTGAAGCCCTGACTTGGACAGTGTTTACTATCTGACACTGTTAAACACTAACAATGGTAATATTCTTGGGAACTGCTGTGTATTAGTGAGAATACTGCTAGTGAAGCATGAGGAAGTTGATTCAATGCGCCATCATTGTACATACTTCTAACAACACGCACAGAAGTTTATATGCATACTGCATATGTATTGAGGGATAAAGGGTGTATGTGAGTGAATCGGACTGCTGCATCCAGTAGGCATTGTAACGCGTTCGTGTCGTCGTAAAGTCTGGCCAGGGGTAACTGCTCGTGCAATTCTCAATCTTATCTCTCTTTTCCGTCCAAAAAGCCATGCACTGTACTCTCTCTGGTACAAACCATACGCTTTTAGTACCTGGAGCCATAGGCTTATAGGAGGAGACGAGGAGAAAAGATTGCACATGACTGCTTTCGCAAAAGGCACTATAGTTACGTAGACGGCTTAGAGCCTGCCGGAAGCCTTGTACTGATGTTGTTCCCGCAGAAAGCAAACCTGATGTCACCGTGAAGAATGTCGAGGCTGAGCGGAAGGTCCTGACCCTAGAGCGCAAAATTCGCGACTATGAGTGCCTCCAGAGGAAGATGGTCGCCATCGTCCATAGATTGCAGCATGAGTCTATGGAGAAGTCAAAGAAAATACTTAGGTATGCCACGCCCTTGTACTGCGTGTACCAGTACAGACGAAGGACGTTTCTTGATTGCAACGTACGCACTGCTTGAACTTGTTCCAGACTGGAAGCTTTTGGAGGCACTCAGCGCGCCAAGGTTATGGTGACCAAGGGGAACAAGGCGGGGCTCTTCAATCCCAAGCTGGAGGCCACAACTCTCGTAAGACCGAAACCGATGAAGCTCACGGGACATCAGCAACATGGCCAACTTAATGAAGAACATGATTCCCAAAAGCTGGACCTTCTGAATATGTACGAGAACAGGAACGAGCAGATTCAACAGGAACTTGAGGATACGAAACAGAAGTTAACTCGAGCACACAAGACGATGCAAAAAATGGATGAGGTGCTTATCTTACGTGCAGCTTTTTGGTACACGTGAAAATAATCCTACTCACGCAGGAGCTTCACGGCCGTCATATGTCCACGGGGGAGGATTCTGGACGCCGTGAAGGTCGAACTCACCATTCCAACAGCCACTACATGCTCAAGCTCATCAGAGAGAACGAGGAGCTGAGGCGGCAGATGACCGAGGTGGAAAAGCACTCGCGCATTTGCGTGCACGGGAAGCGCATTTGGTGGCCAGACCAAAAGGACGAGCTGGCGCAAAATAAAGTGATTCAAAGCGATCACCGCAATAAGTACGACTGGGGCTTCTGGCCGCCCAGGCAGAGTAGGAGCTGCGAAGACATCAGGGCCGCTGTCGAGCAGAGCCACGTCATGATGCATAACCAGTGTCTGAAGAATCAGGTGAGGTCCATGCGTGTATGAGCCTTCATTTTAAGAGTGCAAAAACTTCACTTACTCTCTCACAGGTCTACCATCTGAAGCATGCGCTTCACCAACCTCGACATCACTCGGACGACGTCGCTTCTTGTCCCAGAATCCGCCAGATTCGAAGCGCCTCCAATCTTGTCGCGTCGTCAGAGATTTCCTCTCTGAAGGAGCAGCTGGCGGCTCTGGCGGCGGATAACCGGACCATCAATCGTAGGTTGGCGGACCTCAACGCCGTGCGCCTGCGCCAAAGAGATAGAATAGAGGAGCTGGAGAGGAGGGAAAAGTTGAAGGGGGTCGGCGCGAACGTGAGAGGCGTCATCACAGACATCGAGCGGCAGCGGGACACGTACAAGAACGCCGTGGAGGCACTGCTAGGAAGGATTGATCCTGGTAGGGTCAGCATATCCAAAGTGATCGCTGCTCCCAGCATCACATTATCACCCGATCATCAGATTATTATGATCCGCTGGCATGATGACTTACTGAAACTTTTTTTTCTTCATCCAGGACACCAACTGCTTGAAGAAAGCTTAACCAAGGTGGACGCTGCCTCTGAGAATGCGAGGTCCAAGAGTGATGATGAAGAAATGATTCCTAAGACGAAAGTCACAGCTGACAACGACTTGAAGATCCTCCGAGAGATACAGAATCAAAGCAGAAAAATCATCATCGAGAAGGAAACTGAAACGGGTATCGAGTCCAGCACTTCATCTTTCAGTCAACAACAAAACTAATCGAATCTGTCTGATTGTACCAGGACCTGACGGCGGACGTCGTTTCAACAGTCCGGGACAAAGAGCCTACAGGCCCTCTCCTTATCGCCAGCAGCAGACAGACTCGGAAGGCGACGGTGGATTCAGGTTCGTCTCTACCTCCTCCTCGAGGGCCTCCGTCGAGGGTGAGAATGCGAGAAGCCATCATGAACGCCCTGTTCAACTCTTGTCCGCCCAAATGGCTGAGCTGAGAGAGGACAACGATCGCGAAATAAAGAAGCTGTCACAAGAGATTCGCGAGTTAAAGGGTGAGAACGAGAGGCTCAGGAACGAGCTGGAAGTCTGGAAAATCAAGAGTCAGAAAACTGCGCAACAAAGAGTGAGTGGAGCAGTCGTTATTCAACTTCTGCATGCATCATTGCTAATACTTGCTTGTGCAGCCACATCTCGACGAGGACGTCGCAGCCCTGAGAGAATCGCTTCGACACCAGCAGCTGGAAGCTGACCGCTTGCTTGAGGAGTCTACAGCTCGACTGCGCCATCTTGAGTCTGCCAATGACGAGCTGACACTGTTGAGGACCCAACTGGCCCAGAAAACTGTCCAGCTCTCAGAGGCTGAACACAGGGTTAAGATTGCTGAAGACAGGATCACAGAGGCTGGAGTTGGAGAAGAAAGATTGCGTGATTGCTTGCATGAAATAGCAAACCTGAAGGAGTCGTTGGGAAAGACTAAAGAGGAGGTGACCAACCTGAAAGAGAAGTTGTCAGCCGAGAGGACGGCCGCCGTTGACGTCCGAAAAGAGAACGCCAGGTATGCTTTTCCAGATTGCCTTCAGCCAGTGGTATAATCCTGACGCATGCCAATTTTTTAGACTTAGTGAGAACCTTCGCGCCAATGATGCTCGTTCCGCGGAGCTGGAATCCGAGATTTCTGAGCTCCGTCGTCACGTTCAGCAGTACGTAAAGGAAGTGAAACGCGTAGAGGAACTGCTGAACAAGAAAGAGACCGAGCGGACCGAGTTGCTGGAGCAGTACAGGCAGCTTAGCATCGAGGTCGACTCGGCCGAGGCCTTTGGAAGGAGAATGGAGGCACAGGCAAGATCATTCATTACGCAGTGAATTTTGCACTGGTTTAGCAGCAACACTGCACTACAGCGGACGCACATTTTTGCGATTACAACCGAAATACTCTTTTGCATTGGTCCGCGTATACGTTAATGTTCACCTCATCATTGCAGGCCGACAGCTTGAAACTTGAGCTTGCCGAACGTTCTGCTGATCTGGAGGCCAGCCACCGTCGCTTAGCACAACTGGAGAGAGACCTCATTGATTTGAGCTTGACCAACGAGACCTACCGCGGTAGAGTGGCTCGTCTTGTCGCTGAGCTGGACGTCACCGGTGCACAGCTGCGAAGGGTAGAAGCTACAGGATCTCAAATTCTTGACAGAGAGGAAGGAGTGACAGGAGACGGCAATGGCGACGGAGTGGGAGCCCACGTCGGTGACTTGCGCAAAGATGTCATCTACGCTGGCAATGTCGAGGGTTTGCACGGACTGGCAGCAACCTTGGACATGCAAAAGGTATTGTCATGCCGTCGTATCTGCCTGATATACCAATTGCAAGAAAGTGCATGGTGCGCCAAAAGACTTTTTGCCCTGTTACGCATCATATTGTCGCTCAGTCGACAGCAAGCCGCTGATGGACATGGGAAAGTCCGGTCAGGGTAAAGAAGAGCACTGAAAGATTATACCTGTCAAGTTTGGTGGCTTTTCAAAGATGGGGATACAGAGTTTTCCAACTTTGCTTGTTCTTCCCTGAGTTGCCGGCATTTGTGATCTTGTCCTTAGTCAGGACAAGATCTGTAATGGTGATCATAGCTGAGTTGGTCAGTGTCAGTGAGGTCGGACTCCTCGGATCACTCCTTCCAGTAGAGATGAATCCAGCGTAGGCTCGGTTCCAGAAATTCTTGTTTGATGCAGCTCTAGCTCGCAAAAGTACTGAGAGCCTCCTCTGAACTCGTGAGAGCTGAAACCAAAGAATCAGCTCAGCTTTAATCATAAGAAGGTGAGAGGTAGTGGCTAATCTGACGTACAGTACCCACTGTATGTTAGTAATCTTCACGGTGGTCAAATTGTTCAACTATGTATATATATCTACTTTAGAGCCATTTGCTTCGTTCAACAATTCTTGGGTCTCAATTGTAGTAGAAGCGAGATAAGTAGATAATAAGTGCATTTTCTTAATGCTTAAGGTTCCTTCGACCGGGCAGGTTTATGAAACTTAGTTGTTTCAGGTGGAGCTGCAACGCAAGATCTCCGACCAGAATCAAGAGATCGAGTCTCTTAACCGTGAAATTCGACTTCTACGCGATGAAGTTGGTCGACTTTCTCAGCAAGTGAGGGAGGAACGAGAGAAACATGGGCAAGCAGAAAGTCCACAGGATCGTAATGGACAAGAGGCAGTGAGACGCACGGAAGGGCTATGGCGAACAGAGAATCCTGGCCGATAAGACATACGCTATTTGATCTCAAACTTTGCTACGAGTAGATACTGAACATAGTGCATGAAACACTCCGTAGTGAAGAAATATATATAATATAGTATGTATTTTTGATTCCCCGATTGTCGTTGATGAGTTTTGTTTACATGTCAAATTGTCACCCTGTCGCTCTCTTTTGGCTGCTTCACCAAACCTGGCAGCCTCTCGACCCGGACACGGGGTTTTTGCATGCCCGTGCATGGCATTGGAGGACCTGGGGGGATGCAACCATGTGGAAATGTTTGGCTAGGTGGCTGGGATTGTCCCATAAAAATTTCAGGCCATTTCATCCACTTCTTCCCCCTCAAAAAGCCAAATTTTTCTTCTGTTTGGCATGGCCCCCCCTTCACGTGGCTTTCTTTTGAGCATTTAAGTGCCAAAATGGGCAGCCTTGACATTGAACCTCTGTACTCAACATTGTGTCCCAGTATCACATCTACACGTTCCACATCACATTTTCACTCCAACATGCTTCAGTACAGTGTTTCAGGTCTCGTCATACTCGACGAAATTACTTATGGCAAGGACTGTATATTAGGCTAGGTTGAAAAAGGGTCAACTTGGGAAATTCACTGATGGCATCTGGGGTTTGCTGCGTGGGCTCAAAAGATTAGGATGGAGTCAAATACTTTGGAAAAAATTGTGTTTACCTATGCCCAACTTGATTTAAAATTTATGTAGTCAGCCACTGTAGTAAATTTACTAACAAGATTTAAAGAAACACTTTTTACAGCAATCTCTGTGTCAGTTCCAGAACCACCATAGGCTGGAGAAACAAACATTATTTCACTGGAAGGTGCAATAGCAACAAGAAATAGCACAGTTTGATGACAATTATAGCTTGAATATGTCAAAACTCTTGCCCTTGAGTCCCCAGGTTTTCACGCACTGGATTTCACTACAATGATTGCCCGGACATTTTTGTGCATTGCAAAAGCGTTTCAGGGCCCTTGCAGTGATAGTTTTTTATCCAGCCAAAAGATATTTTCTTTTGCAACTTTGTTCAATGCTGCAATTCCCTCTGAAGATGCAACCTACTGTGACTTCACTTACATTAAAAAAGCACTTGAAAGTACACGGTCATCTTCATTCTTCCCAATGTCAGAAGGAGCTTTGGCTCTTGAGTTTGACTACTTCTATTTGTGATACCATCTCCTACCTTGAAGGGTAGAAACTTGAAAAGGGAATGAATGACTTACTCCACAAAAGGCAACAAACTGGATATCACTAAACTCTTCTATACAAAGTCTTTTTTTCCTCTTCCATCCCTGAGCTCCTTGGGGTGGGGTTGGGGTGTTATTAGAGGTAGGGGAAGATGACGCAATGGAGGCAATACGCATGGACATGACAGCAGTTTGGGTGGACTTCTCAGTCTCTGAGATGATGTCCACAACACCAAATCCCCAGGGATGAACAAATTGGCAGCTGTTTTCTGTAGTGGGAGATGCCCTACATGTTTGAACCCTGTATGGAAGCATCACAGGCTTTTGGGGAGATGTATCCTGCAGAAAAGAGCATAAATGTAAGTTAAGTTTAGCAGGCAAGAATGCACCATAGGCCTGACAAGGAACAGATGGGGCCAGAGACAATACATCAGCTGAGGATGGGGGGAAGGGGGGGGGGAGCTGGAAAGGAGCAGGACAGAACACATGGAGAAGCAAGAGGATCCATCCTTAATTCAGAAAAAGGACTCACCCTGGCGGGAAAGTATCAGACCGGTCTTGAGAGCTGCACCTCGAATGTGGCAAAGCATGCAAACCATGTGCTTGGAATTGGCATCAGATAGCAGAAGAGACGATACCCAAGTAGCTGTTAATTAAATAGCAAAAAAATGTAAAGGGTACGACAGAGCAAACTTATCAGTAAAGGAAAGTACATCTCATGGTCTATAGTGACATTATATCCCACTCTTGAATGTAAGTCCTCAGCACTCACTTGTGGACACTGTCAGGAGCAATGTCTCCTTCTACTACAATGCCACCAATCCTCCAGCAGCAGAGAGAACAGAGGTGACTTGGATCAAGAAGGCTTTTGCACGTGACTGTTTGTCTAACTGGTAATATGCATGACATTCAAGATGGAGGAAGCAGAATGTGAAGAAGCAGCATAAGACTTTCCTTGCTGAGACGTTCAGTTTGTCATTAGCGTATTCACACTTGTGCTACTATGGCACTTGCTGGTCCAGGCATTGTTGAGGTGGCACCAGTAGGTGGTTTACAAGCCATCCTGGTTTGTACGAGTTGTCAACTATTTATAGTGTCAGGGCCTACAGGCCAGGGTTTGCCTCTACTGCCTCACTTCTGGGTGTGTGCATCTGGCAGCGTTTGCCCAGGATGCATGTGCAGTATCTGCCCATGCACGTTTTGTCCAGGCACCATTTCCTGATGCAGTCTGGGCGCAGTGGGTGGTGGAGGTCATTGTATCTGTATAACCAGGTGCTAGTATGATCATGTCCTGGTCCTGATGGGAAAGTTTCCTGAGTGCTGCCATGCAGAGTATCACTGCCCCTGAGCATCTCTGGACCTGTGAATGCCTCATCAGAGTCATGTCAGATTGGGTCCTTGACCAAGTTCACCTGATGTGCACAAAGACAAGCGAGATGTACACTTGCCAAGAGTCATGCAGTGACTGAGCTCTTTCCTCTTATGTCTCTGACTGCCAGTCAGCTACTTCTGCTTGGCCAGGTGTCTGAAGGGCATGCCTGTATCTGACAGCAGCTTCATTTGCCCCAGAGCCTAACCCTATGATGTACAGACTACTTCCATATCAGGCTACTGCATAGATTGTTCAAGCCTTGGTGCATGTCATGTCCTACTTATACTGTGGCATCCAGATATGCCCATCCTTATAATGTGACAATCTATGAGCATACAGTCCTTCATGTGAAGTCCAACATGCTCTTGTTGTCACTCATGCTGCTGTCCCTTGAGCATAGACAGTTTAACCCCCCCCCGGAAGATGTCAGCCAGCACCTAAAGCATACAGACTACAGACTCCTCTGTTTGAATATTCACAACCTACATCATGCAACCAAATGGGGACAAGGGGGTGGGTGGAGGGGTTAACTTGGAGTTGCAGCACACAATCTCCCAAACAGTGCTCCAGGTGATGAATATCAGACAGCTTTTACAATGTTGCTGCTCTCCGACTCTGTAAGGAACCCAAAGGCCCCTGCTTTATCCATGACTAACTGCAAAAGAAATTTTGGATGCCATCCCTTCACTACCTCTGGCAGATGTAGGCATAGCTGTGATCAGAATGTTGATATGACAAGCCTGAGTTGCTATCTCTTGGGTCAACTGCAAGACAGT